>Ga0209589_1000421_pt1 | contig 58464 bp, 43 predicted proteins | sample CowpeawhiteBW_FD_187525 | JGI IMG/M metagenome (GOLD analysis project Ga0209589, IMG submission 187525) | Root nodule microbial communities of legume samples collected from California USA - Cow pea white BW (SPAdes) (version 2) | ecosystem: Host-associated > Plants > Roots > Nodule | place: USA... | reverse complement strand
TATATATATATATATATATATATATATATATATATATATATATATATATATATATATATATATATATATTAATCATACCAAATACTCTAGATTAAAAATCAACTAAAGGACTATAGTATAAATGAGAGTAACATCCCTATACTTTGTGACAATAGTGCGACTATAAATTTAGCTAAAAAAATCTTGTCTTGCATATAGGGCAAAACACATTGAAATTAAACATTATTTTATTAGGAACTATGTCCAGAATGGTATTATTGATTTAAAATTTATCTTAATAGATGATCAATTAGCAAATATATTTACAAAACCTCTTATTGAAGAGCGATTTAATCATCTGAGAACCCTTATAGGAATGACTCTTGTGAATGAATTATTAATACAATGTAGTAAGCATTAGATGCATTTTACCTTATAAGACACATTTAGCCTATTAGACACATTTTAGCCTATTAGACTTATCTAGTCTACAAGACACATATAGATACATCAAAGACATTTAAGTATTAAATGCATATAAGATTCATTTAACGCTCTCATCAACATGTAACTATCCTATGCATTTTAATGGCATTTTTGTAACTTCATGCATTACAATTAGGCATATACATCGTTGACTATGATTGATACTGAATATTTGTTTGATTGATAATTACCGCTTTGTTCTTTTTTTATTTCTTATACCATATTTCCTCATTTTGAAAAATCATGTGTGAAAACCTCTCCATTTTCTGATTTCAAAACTTTTATGAAAATCTCTTTATTTTACAAATGTTCTTATTTTATTTTTGAAATAATTTCAAATATGTCTAGTTTTTCACATAATTTTGAAAATTAAATGTTGTAAATTATAATATATTTTTCAAAATGTTTGAGCTATCTCTTTCGAAAATTGACACATACATATTTGTCAAAATTGTTAGTTGACCTACAATCACACCTTTCCTTTCTTCTTAAATTAGAATTTTCTTGACATCATGAGTTCCAACAAAAAGGACATGTCCATGCATCAAACCTAGTATACATTAGAAATTTCCTACTTATTGGAAGGCAACACTTATACTATCTTCAAGTAAGGATACATCTACATCCTTCATGTCACCAACAAAAGAATCTGAGTCACCCCTAAAGTCTTGTTCAATTTCCATTTAAGTTTCTTAACCCACCAATTATATCAAATGTGCCTTAAGTAGAAACGACAAGAACTAGAAGAATGGTAGCTATCTTGAAAAAGATTCTTAAGATGACTATAGTTTAGAAAATAAAATATCTCATTCAATTGCTCAAGTTATATGAAGCCAAACAACATACAAAGTTGAACATGCAGCCTATCACATATCAACCATACTGAAAAATATGTTCCATGAGGCATATTATCCTCTTGACATTATACCATCACCACCCTCACCTAAGCCTTTTTTGTAGCAATGATGACACCTTTCAACTTCACACTATAATTGATCCTAAGAAAAAAGGCAACAAAAAGAGAGATAAAGAGGAAGGAATGCAACAACAACATTTTTCTAGAGTTTTGATTGATTTTCTAGGATTTTGAGTTTTGTTTTATGTGTTTTAAAATTTTGTCTTTTCAATTTCAAAGTTTTTAATTTTGTTGGAATAAGCTTTTATTATTTTGTACATTTACGTAATGGTTGAATTGATTGGTCTTGATTAATATTCTGTTGTGTGATGATAATGTATTATTTGCATTGATATCATGATCATTTTATACTTTCATACTTGAGAATCTAATTGCCAATATTTAATTTTTATATGAAATTCATTATTGAAAATCTGACATATTTTGATCCATTCTACCCTAATATCATGATTATCTTATAATATGCATTATTGTCATTCATCATGTCAAACATTTTGATCATATACAGATAAATTGATTCTAGTCTAATACTCTGATTGACCAAGCATGTGCCTGAGTACTCAATGATATATATTCACCGTGATGGATTTTTTCCTCACCAAAAAGGGGGACATTGTTAAAGTAGATGAGTGTCATTAACTAATTATGTTTTGCTGATAACAAAACAATCACTCTACCATACGAGTAAGTCGTTTCTTAGAAGTGAAGTTGTGTTAGATGACTGAGAGAGAACATCTAGAAGATATAATGAGGGTGAATAGTTGATCAATGTTTTTTAAAGATCAAAATGTGTGATTTGTACTTAGGTTTAATTGTTAATATTCAAATATCATGCATGCTAGTGTAAGATGAGAGTCTAGAAAATGCGAAGGCCAAGTCTTAACATTAGACAAGGTTAAGAAATAGACAAGTCAAGTTGTTAGGCTAGTACACAATAGATAATCAACATGTTTAAAGCACTAGAAAACTCCTCAATCTTTGGATATATAAGGCGTTAGATGACCTAAGTGACAAAAAGACATCAAATGACTAAAGGTGTTAGACAACCTACATAGTAGAACAAATTATAATGCATTTTGATGTTTTGCTAAGTGTTTAATGTCTAATTGATCATGTGAATGATATATTGATTTGTGTATTTGAAACAGAGATTCAATGTTATCACCTATAACAATCCAGAAAATTATCTTTTGATGACTACATTTTGGAAGAAGAAATTTTGGAATGAAATATTCAAATGATAACAAGTATGATGTTCAAGAGAGAGAATAATTCAAATCATGTCTAAGCTCATTCATGATAGAAACAAAGATATCTTGAAGAGCTTTAGCTATTTCGGAATTGAAGTCTTGAAGAATGACGTTGAAGATTCAAACTAAAGAATCAAATTAATGAATTGATCAAGTTATTTTTTATCAAGAAGATTAAGATGAAAAGTTGCATATCAAATTCTCAACAGCCAGAAAATGCAACAATTATATAAAGGAAGCAAAATCATAGAAGAACAATGAAAGAATGAAGCTATACATAAGATCAAACTTCTGAAAGATTGTCATATCATTAGTGATTAGTGTATTAGGTTATGAGCTTACATATTGTATATCTTTCACTGAGTGAAGTTCTAGCGTTCGAGTTGAGTTGCACACTCATGTTGCGAGAGTGTTCTTATTATTCATTGTATTTAGGAGTTCTTTATCTGAGGGGGAAGATTGAGAAGGATATATGGAGAGGCTAAACTCGTTGTAATTGTTAGAATCATTGCACAACTAAATATTTACGTGGTGTGTTAGATTCTTAATAAAAAATTTATGCTTTAAATTTTTCCTGCCATCAAATCCTTTCCTTTATAAAAACAACAATTAAATAAAGAGAGCAACGAAAGAGAAAATAACTGCACAACTTATTTTATACTGGTTCAGATCCAAAAAAACTGAAATTACAAACACTAATGGAATTAATAGTTTAGGAAACAACACCTCTCTAGAGGAACCACAAGTGATTAAGAACACCTTTTCTAAAACCATAAGAAATGAAACACCTCCTTTGAATCTCACAAAGGATGAAACACCTCTCTTGAGTCACACAAGATGAAAGTTATCGCTTTACCTACACTAGGTTTTCAAAGCTTTTCTGCACAGAGTTATAACCCAACTCCTATATGTTCAAATGAAAGCCTACCACTTTATTTAAATAGATTTTATTTTCAAAATTAGGTTAAAAATTTGAAAAGTTGAGTTCAAAAATGTGAAGAATAATCAATTATTTTAAGCCATAATCTATTCTTCCAATAATACTTTAGAAAACAATTTCTCTGAAATAATCGATTATCACTAAGAATAATCGATTATTCTAGTTACTTTTCTCAAAAATCACTTTTCATTGATATAATCGATTATCCTAAGTAATAATCAATTATTTCAGTGTTTTATCTCAAATATAAGACTCATAGGATTTTAGTGCTCTACGACTTAGATTTTACCTTTTGACTTATAACCTTCTACATTTATTATCTTAAATTACATACATAGATTACAAACAACTAAAATTATAAGACTTTAAAATAACTCTTGAATCCAAGCATTTTTAAGTCTTTAAGACTTCTCCAAAAGTCATCATTATGAAAAACTCTTTATAGAGCAAGATGTCTATCTTCTTCTTTTTGTCAACAATCTTCCTTTTTTTTATGATTATAAAAAATTATTAAAGACTTGTGCTATGTCTTATTCTTAATCAACAACTTAAAAGAAAAGAGTAGTTAATCCAAAAGAGAGATAAATAACTTTTCTCCCCCTTTTTAAAACACAATGTATTACAAGATATCAGCATAATCATATATCTCCCCCTTAAAGAGGTAGAAGTTATCACAAGATATTAACACAAATATATCTCCCTTTTCTTAATCATAGTAAAAAAAATACGCTACTCCCCTTATAAAAGAGAATTCTCCCTACACAAGAGAGCATAAAAATTTAAACAAAGAATTGTAGTATAATCAATTATTTCTAAGAATAATTGATTATTAAAAAAATTATAAAATTTTGAGCATTAAATTGATAATTGATTATTTGGCAGAGATAATCGATTATTGCACGCTAAATTACAAAAAAAAACATTTTCATATTAAGCCAAATTATCACAACTAATAATTCCTCGGAGTTCTTGGGTTAGAGACAATTTCTTTTATAATAGGAACCAAAGATATCTTTTGTTAGGAACATCAAATGGTTTGATTCTAGATTGGTTGGAAGTATGTCCCTTTTCATACAATAAAAACATGTTACGCAAGTAGTAGTTCTATAATAAGATATTCATATTTCAATCCATAATCTACGTGCTCTCTTATTCTTATTCTTAGGAGCTTGCTTGTATTTGTGAAAACCATTTTTCTTAAAATTTAGCTTTTCAACATTTTTAATTTAAGAAACATCACCAAGAGGTCTTTCAAGATTACCAATTTTTAATTCATGTTCCGTGCAACATTCACACTTAACAAATACATTTCTACCATCCTTTAAAATTAAAACTTTGCTTTTTAAAATTTCTTCGTTTGCCAAAGATGTTTCAAATTTATGTTATGGTTTCAATTTTCTATGTGCATAATTAAAATTTTCAAATCCAGCATACAACTCTTGAAAATCATAAAGTAATGCATCATAATCATTTGACTCACTAAAAAGACTAGAATAACTAACCTTGTTGCAAATGCATTCATTGTTAGCTATTAAACAAAGATTTGCTTTCACATTTAAGTCACTAGAGCTTGATGATGAACTTGAGTCATAGAAGACTTTATTCTTTTTCTTCTTCATAAAGTTTTTGCCTTTCTTTTCTTCACTTTGACTTGGACAGTCGAATTTGACAAGCCCAATTTCTCGACATCCATAACACTTGTAATTTGAAGTAGAACTTTGATTCTCCTTCTTATACCACTTTCCTTTATTTATGCTCTTTAGAAACTTTGCGAATTTCTTCACCATACGATTCTTAATCTCACATTCAAAATCATCATCTTCTACTTGTTCTTTACCTTTTGAAATTTTATATTTTAAGGAAATATGCTTTTTCTTTCTTTCTTCCTCTTCGTCATTAAGTTTTCGTAATTCTAACTCGTGATCTCTCACCTTTCCAAATAGATCAGCCATAGACATAGTTGCAAGGTTTTGACACTCTGTTATGGTTGTGACCTTTGGTTGCCAAGACCTGTTCAAGGATTTCAAAATTTGTATATTAAGTTCATTAACATCAAAACTTTTACCTAACCATGGGAGATGATTAACGTTGTAAGTGAATCCTTTTTGAACATCGTATATTGTTTCTCCTTGCAACATCCAAAACATCTTACACTCCTGGATGAAAAAGTTATTTCTTACTCTTTTTACATCATTAGTTCCTTCATAGGTAATTAATAGTATTTTCCACATTTCCTCAACACTTGTACAAACTTAAATTCTATAAAATTAATCAAATGTTAATGTAGATGAGATTATATTTTTGGCCCTAACATCATATTGACCTCTTCTATTTTCTTCCACAGTTCACCGCGAAAAGGACTTAGGTTCCTACACATGATTAACAATAATAGCAAGAACAAAAGGACCATTTATAACAGCATCTCAAATACCACTATCAACACACTCTAAAAATATTTTCATTCTTACTTTCAAAAAAGGATAATTTTCTTCAACAAACAAAAGGGGTTTGGTTCAGCAAAATTTTTGTTTTGTCCAAGCATTTTGAAAACTTAATTTCAAAAACCATCAAGCAAGCTTTGATACCAATTGTTAGAATTGTTTCAGAACGGAATATTTACATTGGACAAAAAACCAAAAGGGAAGGTGAATTAAGTTCTTAATAAAAATTTATGCATTGGAAAAAATAATTTCTTCGAAATAATCCATTATCAATAGAAATAATTGATTATTCTAGTGACTTTTCTCGAAAATCACTTTTCACTGATATAATCGATTATCCTTAGTAATAATCGATTATTCTAGTGTTTTATTTCAAATATAAGACTCTCAGGATTTCAGTGCTTTGCTGCTTGGTTTCTACCTTTTGACGTATGACCTTCTTCATTTACTATCTTAAATGGCATACACAGATTACATGGCTTCAACAACCAAAATTATAAAACTTTAAAATAATTCTTGAACACTCCTCCATGAACCGTCATTAAGTCTTCAACACTTCTCCAAAAGTGATCATCATCAAAACTCTTTATTGAAGCAAAATGTCCATCTTCTTCTTTTGTTAACAATACTTGGAGAGGTTAATACTCAATGAAGGTTGGAGAGGCTTGTACTTGAGTACTTGGAGAGGGTGATATGTGTTATTTGTCAAAGGCGTTGATTAGCAGAATTTCTTAAGCAGGTTACTTAAGAGACTGGACGTAACCTTAATTGGAGGTGAACCAATATAAATCTCTTATATGCATTTTCTTTATGCTACTATTTTACATTGAATAGTTAATTCAATATTATTTTTTCGTTCCTTGCGTAGTTTTTGAATTTGTTTTCAAGTTCTATCCATGCCCCCTTTCTAGAGCCACATTTCACCAACATTACAAAGATTTAGAAACCATGTGCATTAACGAAGAAAATGTAGAAAGCACGAAGGCTACGTCTATTAATGAAGAAAATGTAGAAAGGATGAGATCCATAGAGAAATTTGAAATATAATGGAATTAAAAGGCTATCACTCCTTGGAACAATTGGTGTATCAAGCCACCAAAGTAGTTAAGCAGATCCAAAGGAAGGGTAGCAATATAAGGTTTTTCTATCAAAGTAACATAAATTCACTTGACTCTTGGAAGGATCAAGGAATATCAAAATGGGAAGATCATAACCCAAAAACTAGGAGCCAAGGTAAGTCCTCTCTATTTTATTTTTCATCTTTTTCTTAGGGAAATTCTTCTACTCTCAAACCTCCTTCAAGATCTAGTTCAACAAAAGGAAGTAAAAGCTTAAGACATGAACATATTGTTGTGAAATGTCCCATTAAAAGGCACATGGTTTTTGTGAAAACAAGAACAAAAAAAATAAGGAAGAATGTTATTCTCTTATGATAATTTTACATTTTTCAAGAATTCATTCGAAGATGTTTTTGTCTAATGAAGTTCATTAGATGTAAATTTGATCAAATGACTAAGAAAAATTTCATGTTAAAATGTTAATTAAGTATTTCCTTCTAAGTTAGTAGAAATGACAATAACATGCAAAATAAAGAGAATGAGGAGTATACACAATATTTTTATATTGGTTCGTTTGATCACACAAACTACGTCAAGTTTTCAATCAATTGATTGAGTTCCAATAAGCAACTTAATGTTGTGAAATACAATATGATTATTCTTTTGACTTGTAGCCACTCCTAGTTGACCCCTTGAGTCTTCCTTGCATTTGTGTCCACTCATGGCTAATCCCTTGAGTATTGTTTTCCCTCGTAGTCCCTTTTCACTAACCCCTTGAGTACTCTTTTACCAAGTTTCTCCTGGCTCATCCCAGTTTTATTTCTACAAGACACTTTTAGCCCAAACAAGTATTCTTTCACAAGTCACTTTTGGCTTAAATGAGTTTTTTTTTTGGATAACAACTACTCCTAGCTATTAACCAACTATTATTTACCAAATAGCCACTTTTGGCTAAGATATAGAGAACAAAGGTTTCATGATCTGCAATCAAACTTTAGCTTAATAGTTGAGGATAACCTTTTGTTGACGAGCATTGGATTTAGGCACTCTTCCTTTTAGCTTGTTATATTGAAGACTAGCAACATCCTTCATTGAAACTTTAGTTGGCTCAAAAAATCTTGCAACATTTTGTCTATATGTTTTTTGTCTCTCCCTATTTTCTTCTTCTCGAAAGGCTTTATATAGATTTTTGTAGAAGAAAGTAGTTGTTAGAGTAGCTTTTCGTCGTTAAGCAACTTCAACTCATTTTAACGTCTTTATTTCTCAAACTAGCTTGATAATGATAAATGAATTGGATGCACTCCATGCAATAATTAATGCTTTTTCTTCATTTTTCAACATCGCAAAAGTAGGCGGATAGTGGAGGTACTAGAACGACTTCCGAAAAATATCCTGACACATAAGATAGTGTGCTGTTATCTTTTGCCTATGTTGTCCAATGATATATGTGGTGAGTTTGCCCTTTTCTACACCTTGTATGAGTTGGCTAGTCTAAAGAAAAATTGTTTTTCTTGGCTATATGGCTCACATTCTACAAACGTGGGTGCAGATGAGGACTTCTTCGCCAAATTGAGGAGGGAAATGGTTGAGGTTACCTAGAAGGAGGGTCAAATCAAGGTTCCCAATTTAACAAAGGTTGTGGTGGAAACCCATAGGCCGAAGAGTTTTGTGAAAAGTTCGGCTCCTTCTAAGCAAAGGAGGAAAGGGAAGGATAGGAGTAAGATTAGAATGTTGGCCAAAGGGGGCACTCCCGACTCTCATTCTAGTATCTTAGCACTTGGTGGCGTTGGCAACCCCAATCTTCGTCTGAGGAAGAGTATAGATCTCAACTTGACTAAGGAGGAGTTAGAGGTGTTGGATGTGGTGGCGCCACATGCTGCCACAAAGAATTTAATGGAGTTTCAGGCGCGATTGATGGTGATGAATCGAAGGGTAGCTGCTTTGCTACAAAATGAGCTGACTGACAAAGAAAAGGAGAAGAAGGCCGTGGAGGAAGTCACTGCTAGGAAGAAAAAGGTGGAGGTCGACCAAACTTAGTGGGCGACGAAGAAGAAAAAGTTGGGGGAGGAAAATGCCAAAAAACTTAAGGGCTTGAAGGCACGCTTCCTTGAGTATGAGAAAAAGTTGAAGAAGGTTGAGGCAGACGTTGAGCAAAAGGATGTGATCCTAAAAGAGACCGAGAGCGAGATTTCTACCATTTGTCACCATGTGATTGCTAAACATGTTAAAGGTTTTCAAAAGGCACTAATGCAGGTGAAGTTCTTGTACATAAAGGTGTCAACCTCTAACTATCGCTTTAACATTGACATGGACGTATATGAGAATCGCCTACTCGATGTTGATTAGATAATTGTCGCCAAGGCGGCTAAACGTGTAGTTGAGAAAGTTGAGGGTGATCATGGTCACGAGGGGACTACTATGTTGAGCCCTTCTCCCACTGCCAGATCCATTATGGATGAGGAGATGCAGAATGTTAAAGATGTTGCTGATGAGTAGGACCTATGTTAGTTTAAATTTGTACTTTTTTTATTTTCCTAATATATTATGGCCACTTTTGATGTATGGACATGTTGGACTTGATGAAATTATTTGGTTGTTAATTACTTGCACTTTTTACTTTATCGTTTTCTTTGCTTTGGGTAAAACTGAGTGAATGGCTTTGACCAATACCACTAAGATTAGTGGTAAGGAACTGAGCAATGAGTTTGACCAGTACCACTTAGGTTAGTGGCTGAGAACTAGTTGATGAGGCAAAGAAAAAAAGCAATGGAATTTTGTAGTAACCCCTCTTTTATTGATGATATGGGTGCCTCGTTAAAACCTTCCTCTCCACTTACCTTTGGTTATATCTAATCTCTTCTTCAATTTTGTTGGCAGCCTTTGCTTGCCCATTTCATTAGGGGTGCCCGAATGAACTTGTTTTATGTTTGATTCCTAGGTCATTATAGAACTCGGCAAAACCCTTGTCGATGAACTATTTTTTATTTTTAGGAATGATGGTGTGTAGCATGTGATAAGTGTCTAGTATTAGTTAAATTGCATATCATTTAAACACTTATCTAGCATTAAATCAATGTAAAAATCATTAGAATTGTCCTAATTGTGTATAAATACAGAATATAGTGATGATAAATCATAAAAAATGGAATTTAATACAATTGTGCTGTTTTCGCATAGAAATTTGGAGCTGAGCCACATTTTAAGAAAACTTCAATACAAGGGAACACCAAGCTCTAGATTTGAAGCTGAGCATAAAAGGAAAACCTCCATGGTAAGGAAACCTCCATTGCTAACCTCCAAAGTTGATTGCCCAAGGTTGGCAAGAAACCCCATCATGAAGGAAACCTCCATGGAGAAACTTCAAAGATGGAAGTTAGAGCAGCACTCAAATTTCTATAAATAAAGGGCATGTCCCTGTGATTCATATGCTGATTTTGTAAGTTACTTTAGAAAGAGAAACTCCATAGATAGCGTAGGACTTTATTGTATATTCTTGTAAAGATATGGAAGTAGGAAAGCTACTCCATGTTCTTCTTACACAAATCATTATAAGCGGCTAATTCCTTCATGGTTGGGATTGAATGTACTTCTAAACTCTCTTTGTACTGCACTTAATTATATATTTATTGTGTCCTTGTGTTACGTGTTGCTTACTTGATTTATATTGAATGTCGTGGTGATTTGGCCAATCATCATACCTCATCAGCACTGGATACAAAGACATATGGTTTAGTGTTTAGATTCAATCAAGTCTCCTAATCCTTGGCATATACCAGACATGAATATGCAGGTTTAGTTGGTTTAAAGAGTCTTGTTCTCAATGCAAGGGTTCTTCCACCTTGATAGGCATATTCTGCGTCTGACACCCTTAGGTTCTAACTCTAAGACATGAGGTTAGATCTACAAGTGAAGCGTACTTCTAGGAACAATAAAATAAAAACACAATTTATAGATGATTAATGGTAGTGTAATAAAGTTAAAAAGCTAATTTCAATCCTAACACTTGAATCAACATCACCTTTCTCAAACTTAGTTTTAATTTATTTTTAACAATAACAAAACCAAACCTTTATTTTGTTCTATTACCAAACTCGAGTGGATTATAGACTAATTATTTAATTGCCTAATCCCTTTGGATACGACCTTGTTGCACTACAACTGACCAAGTATACTTGCTAGAAAATTTATACCTCCAACGAGGTGATAACAAGCTTTTGGCGCCCTTACCTGTAATATGCGCTAAGTTAGATTAGTAGTTTGTAATCACTTTGAAGTTTGTTGTATATTTGTGTAAATTTGTCCAGCATTTAGCAATTTAATTTTGTTTATAAATTCAATTTGCTCTGCTCACTTGATCTTGAGCTATTGTGCATGCCAAGAGTAGAGAAAGGAACCTTGTTGTTTGATCCAGATTGAGAAGAATACTAGGAGAAATAACAACAAAAATAGGAAAAAGAGGCTATTGGAACAACTTGAGCCGTAGTAGAACCAGATTGGAGAAAACTCACATTTTCAAAGCTCAAATATGCAAAATTCAGAGGAAAACATGGCATAATGTATAGAACAGAGGAGATTGTTGGGAGATTATGTGCAGCAGCAAGGGCCAAGGAATTTTTCAAGCATTGTTAGACTTGCTAAAGGAGTGGAAATGAAACCTGCCTGGCTATCACTTATAATAGCAAGCCAGTTTGTAGGACTAGATAACGAAGACCCCTACAATCATCTCACAACTTTCTATGAATTGTGTGGCACCATGGGAATATCAGGAAAGGGTGAGGAGGTAGCTCATCTAAGATTGTTTCCCTTTTCCTTAACTGGAAAAGCAAAACATTGGTTGTAATCTAAACCAAATCAAAGCTTAGTGAATTGGGAATATGTGGAAAGGAAATTCTTGACTAGATTTTTCCCACCATCAAGATGCATAGGTGCTAAGTCAACAATTGTAACTTTTGCACAAGGAATAGATGAGCCCTTATGTAAAGCATGGAGAGATACAAATATCTTCTCAGAAAATGTCCAAACCATGGATTTGATGATTTGGCTAAACTTGACAAGTTCTATAGTGGACTAAGGCCATAAAACAAATTGCATTTGGATGCTTCTGTAAGAGGATCCATGATGACTAAAGGTGTGGTTGAAGCAACTGCAATCATAGAGTCCTTATCAGCTAATAACCACCAAGTGCAGCATGATAGGAGCTAACCAAATAGTAGAGGAATTTTGGAATTATACACACAAAATGAAATCATAGCCCAGAACAAGTTGATTTCATAGTAGATGGAAGAAATTAAAAAGCAAATGACTAAGATACAGCTTGAAGCTGTAGTAATTGGCACGTCTCAACAAGTTCTAAGGTGTGATTTTTTTGCTGGTGATCACCCTAATGGCATTTGTTCAACAACAAAGTTTATCCAAGAAGATCAGGCCAATTTCATGAGTCGTTCAAGAAAACCAAAGAATTTAAACCTCCACCAAAATTCAAGTTAGAGGAACAATCAATATCACAAATCTCGATGGAGGCAAGAGGCTGGAAATCAATAAAGGCACAATCAACAACTACCTTATCAAAGCCAAGAACCATTCCAATAGGACAAATTGAACAAATTGAAGTATGCTCTAACTCAATTAATTTAAGTTTCAACAACAAATAAAAAGAACACAACGTCATCCATTAGAAATCTAGAAGTGGAAGTTGGCCATAGTAGATTTAAATACTAGAGTAGATGCAAAAATAGAAAAAGAAAAAAAAAAGAAAAAAAGAAGGGGAGAGAAAAGAAAGAAGAAAGAAAGATGTTGAGATAGAAAATTCGAATGTGACAAGTTTGCCTTATCCTCATAGACCAACCAAAAAGGATAAAGAAAGGCAATTCACTAGATTCCTTGTAGATATGGCAAATAAACTCGTGCTCATGGGTATCACCCGAACTTGTTCTCGTTTTGATGGAGAATTCTCGTATTGACTAGGTATGGGTAATACCTGAAGTTTTCAACTAGGGATGGGGATAGGGATATACACATCCTCGTCCAAATACCCATCCCCGTTTAAATTACTAAAATATCTATAATTTATTAGGTAATTTGCAAAGGATGTTTATCGAAGGCTAAAATTGTTTAATGATATCACATAAATCATTTCTGTCTCCACATACCCAACTGCCAAATTCTTTTTCCCAACGATTTGTGAGATCAAGCTTGCAATAAATGATTGGGTTAAATCTCCTGAGACAACCATTCAAAATATGGCAATACAAATGTTAAAGAAATTTGAAAGTTACTGGAGTGTTATTCATGATATATTGGCAATTGCTTCAGTTTTAGATCAAAGGTACAAGATGGACATGTTAGAATATTATTTTTATAAATTGTATGGTATTGATTTTGATATAAAACTTAGTAGGATTTGTCAAATGTGCTATGATTTGGTTTTTGAATATCAATAAAAAAAGAATGAAACTTCTTCTTATAGAGCTACACCATTGGAGTTCGGAAAGGTTATTGATAATGATGCAAATGAATTTTTAGAGTTTATGGCAAAAAAGAAAAAAAATCTAGAACTACAATTATGAAAACAAAGTTGGATTATTACTTGGAAGAAGATAATTTGCCAGTTACACAAGAATTTGATATCCTATCATGGTGAAAAACAAATGGTTTAAAGTTTCCAACCCTTCAAGCAATTGCAAGGGATGTTTTAGCTATTCCAATAACAATTATAGCTTCTGAATCTGCTTTTAGTACTGGTGGTCAAATATTAACTTTTTACCGTAGTCGACTTCATCATATTACTATAGAGGCTTTGATGTGTACAAGAAGTTGGATATGGAACTCAAACCATCTAGGAAAGTTACTCAAATTTATTAATATTTATTGTTAGTTTTTTTTACGAATTTTCATTTAATATTCTACATTTGGTGTTTGTAGGTGTTTCAAAATTAAAAGAGAAAGATGTTCTCATGAGTGAAAATGATTCTGATAAAAAAGGTACATTATATTCTCGTAATTAAAATTTTCAATTTCAATTATTATATCATATCTAATTTTTCATTTTTTTCTATGTGTAAGTGGATCAAATGCAAATGAAACCACTGATCGTTTGTAAAATTAATAAATATTTTGGTTATTATAAAATTTTAGTAATGTGTAATTGTTTTGCTTTTATATAATTATTTGAATTTTCTCTAGTTGTTATTTGATACCATTTGAGATTTATACTACTATAATATTTTTCTTAATATTTGACATCATGAAATGAAAACAGAGTATGTTATTTTAATATTGAATATTTTGATAGTATCATGATTCCTTTGGTGTGATTTTTAAAATTTTTTATAAAAATTATTTAATTAATATTTAGAATAATAAAAAAATGGGTATGGATATAAGAATATACCCGTTATCTAGTAGGGATGAGGATATGGATGTGGATGAATTTTTATTATGGGGATGGGATCATGATACCCGTACCCATCCCACCCCTTTGCCATCCCTAATTCCTATATATGATCAAAAGATTGTAGATCAATATACCTTTCATAGAGGCCATGGAGCAAAATTCCTACCTATGCCAAATTCATGAAGGATCTACTCACAAAGAAAAAGAGAATCCAAGAGGATGAGACTATGGAATTAGAAGTTGGCTGCAATGTTGTTATTCAAAAGTCCCTACCTACACTCTAAGGATCCAAGAAGTTTCATGTTGCCAGTAATTATTGGCAGCTTAACAGTGGACAAAGCATTGCTAGACCATGGAGCAAGTCTCAATTTAATGCCTTTGTCCATGTTAAAAAGATTTGGAGATGTAGAGGTACAACCACCAAGAATGACACTTCAATTGGCTGACAGTTAAAGTAGAAGACTTGTTGGTCAAGGTAGAAATATTCTACTTTCCAATAGATTTTTTTTTCATGGATATGGAGGAAGATTCAGAAGTACCTCTCATCCTAGGAAGGCCTTGCATGAACACAGTTAAAGTCATCATTGATGTTGACAATGGAAAATTGAAAGTGACAGTGTAGGATGAGGAGGTCATATTCAATGTGTTTGAAGCCATAAAGCATCGTCATGACAAAAAGGAGGAAGTTCAAGGGTGGACTACTAAGCATAAGGAGGAAGTTCAAAAGTGCTTAGAGGATCTGTTCAAACAAAAGAAGTTTCCTCTTTCACAACCCCAATATTGGAGCTCAAGCCCAAAAATGAAGAACAATGGCAACAACCATAATATGAGCTAAAGTAGCTTCCAGGCAATCTTAAATATGTTTTCCTTTGAAAAGATGGTGATCAACCAGTGATTCTAAGCAGTACACTCACAAGTGAAGAAGAAACCAAGTTAGTGGAGGTGTTAAAGGCTAACAAAGGTGCAATAGGTTAGACCTTATTTGACTTGAAATGTATTAGTCCATCTTATTGTATGCATAAAATCTTGATGAAGGATGAGTACAAACTTGTGGCTCAACCCCAAAGACGTCCCAACCCCACTATGAAGAGGGAAGTAAGAAAGGAAGTGACAAAACTACTTGAAGCTGGAATGATATATCCAATATTAGATAGTGCTTGGGTAAGCCTTGTTTAAGTTTTTCCTAAGATAGGTGGGATGATAGTGATCCAAAATGAGAACAATGAACTCATTCCCAAAAGAAAAGTGACAGGGTGGAGGATGTGTATTGACTATAGGAAGTTGAACCAACCCATTAGAAAAGATCACTTCCCACTTCCATTTGAAAATCAAGTGTTGGAGAGACTTGTTGGACAAGCATATTATTGTTGTTTAGATGCATATTCAAGGTATAATCAAATCATAATGGATCCATTGGACCAAGAGAAAATAACATTTACTTGTCCATTTGAAATCTTTGCATACAAAAAAATGTCATTTGGCCTGTGTAATGCTCCAACAACTTTCAAAATGTGTATGTTATCCATCTTCTCATGAATGATTTCTCTATTTTTTGTTCATTGTTTGATAATTGCCTTGAAAACCTCAATGTAGAATTGAGAAGAGGTGTGGAAACAATCTAGTCTTACATTGGGAAAATGTCATTTTATGGTGAAAGAAAGGATTGTCCTTGGTCACAAAATTTCAGAAAGAGAGATAGATATTGATCCAGCTAAGGTGGAATTGATAGGAAAATTTTCATCACCTACCAATGTTAAACGAATTAGAAGTTTATTAATGCATGTTGGATTCTATAGAATTTTTCAAAGATTGTTAAGCCTCTAAGCCACCTCTTGATCAAGGACATACAAAATTCAATTTTGATGAAGAATGTGAAGAAGCCTTTGCTACGCTCAAGAACAAATTGAGCTCCACATCAATAATGACTACACCAGATTAGAATCTCAACATTGAAATGATGTGGGGTGCAAGTGATTATGTTGTGGGAGTTGTCTTGGGGCCAAAGGAAGAATAAGCAATTTCAAGTCATTCACTATGCCAACAAAGTGCTTAATGAATCTCAAAGTAACTATACAACAATAGAAAAAGAGCTTCTAGCTATTGTCTTTGGACTGGAAAAGTTCATAACTTATCTCATTGGTTTTACAATCACAATTTTCAATAACCATGCGACAATCAAATACTTGCTCATAAAATCTGACTTTAAGCCTAGGCTGATTAGGTGGATACTTCTATTGCAAGAATTTGATTTGGTGATCAAAGACAAGAAAGGCAATGAAAATATAGCGGTTGATCATTTATGTAGACTCACCAACTCTAAAATTATGTGCAAAGAAGAGGAAATTAGTGAAGCATTCCCCGATGAAAAGTTGCTAGCAATCAAGGAAATGCCATGGTTTGCTGATATGGCAAAGTTCAAGGCAGTTGGTGTAATTCTAAGAGAATATCAGTTGCACGAGATGAAGGAAGTGAAAACCTTCCAACAATGAGGAACTAGTAGAGCAGGAGGTAGTTAAACCAATAGAGAAGGAGGGAGAAGGCTCTAATGAGTTATTTGACTTCGAGAAGGCATATGGATCATCTGATCCAAAGGAGTAGTGAAGAGACACCCCCACCATCAACCAAACAGGGTTCTTTTTCAAACTTTTGTGCATTTTAAATTGTGCATTTTAATTTCAGTTTTTAGTGTTTTTAAATTTTGTTTTAGATTAAATTGTGTGATAATTAAGTATACATGTCTTAGGTAACCTAGTTTAGGATGTAAGTACCTTTTGCACAAGGTTGGATTAGGAACCAAACAAAAAAAAGAAAAACACACTTTGGAAAACTGTTTTGAAAACATTGAGACTACAACGGAAGGAAAGAAAGAAAAACAAATGGTGCTTAATAAAAATTAGTGCAATGTAGGCCAGTTCTTGGTTAAAGATTGACACAGAAAAGTGAATCCAACCTTGTGAGATGAGTCAGCCAAACACTTAATGTAAGAATGAGAGAAAGCATTTAAGTGATTGAGCCACGAGTTTTTTTGTGTCAAATTTCTCATAGCTATTAAGCATGATTGGCTTAGAAATGATCAAGGAAACTCTTTTTCGTGAAAAATTATGTTTACACCAAGGCCAAACAACCACACTACATGATTTTTGAATGAAAAATAACCTTTTGAACATTGGCCTGAAACACACACCCTAAGCTTAGAATTTAGGTAATCCAACCCTTCTTACTTATGAGAAGGATACAATAAATGTGTGTGAGCCATGAAGGGATTGGTGAGTTGTGTAATGGATAAAGAAATAAAGTTAGGGTATGCTTTCTGCATACCTAAAAGTTAGAGATGTACCCAAAGGGAATGAAAAGAATTGAAAAGAAGTTGGGTTGTAGTAGAAGCGAAAAACAAAAGAAAAACATGGTTGAAATAAGTTAGACTCATGGCACTTGCACACTGTTGTTTTCCTTTTTAGTAGTGAGTCTTGTTTATCTTGAAAAACAAAGTTGTTTGATAGTCTAGCTACATTACAAGCTCAAAAGACCTAAGTGACATTTGCCAATCATGTGTACATGGCAGTTGGGAATGAAAATATAAAGCCAAATGGACAATTGCAAAACGTGCTAAGAGAACAAACACTTTGAACACTTGGGAGGATGCAATTATGTACTCAAAGCCAAAAATACATTGAGAGACACTATGTTTGATCTTTAGCTATGATAATTGAACTACATTTGTGTATAACTGATTCCATAGGTTACAATTCAAGACTTGATTCCATTTCTCTTAGCTTTTTGTTGAAGTGTTAATTATGAATTCCTAAACCAACCATGATCAAATCTTTTGAAACCATTATATGGAAGTGTTTAAGCTTTGCTTGTGGACAAGCAAAGAGCTAAAGTTGGGGCATGTTGATAAGTGTCTAGTATTAGTTTAATTTCGTATCTTTTATACACTTATATTGCATTAAATCAATGTAAAAATCATTAGAATTGCCTTAATTGCATATAAATACAAAATGTCGTGATGAGAAATCCTAAAAATTAGAATTTAATAAAATTGTGTTGTGTTTTGCAAGTAAAATGAAGGAAATTACGAAGTTGGTGCAAAGCCCCAAAAGTTATAGCTCAATCTAGAAAGATAAACTGAGAAAAGCAAAATTTAAGCTTACGGTTGAGTAACAAATTTGGCGCTAGGCCACATTTTAAGATACCTTCACTACAAGGAAACATTAAGCTCTAGATTTGAAGTTGGGCATCAAAGGAAGACCTCCATGGTAAGGAAACCTCCTTTATTGACCTCTAAAGTTGATTGCCCATGCTTGGAAAGAAACTCACTCATGAAGAAAACCTCCATGGCTAAACTTAAAAGATAAAAGCCAGAGCAACACTCAAATTTCTATAAATACAGGGCATGTCCCTTGGATTCATTTGCTGATTTTGTAAATTGTAAGACTCGTGGAATTTAATTAATTAAATAAATAATTAATTAATAAATGCGGGTAGTGGAAGTCTTAGAGCATTAAATTCTAACTTGTATGACGTGGAATAGTACTAGCTCAAGTGGTTGAGAGTAATTTAATTGTGTTGAGAGGACTTGGGTTCAAGTCCTATGTATGTCAATTATGTGTATTTATTTGCTTTTATATCTTTATATATGTGCTCATGTTGTGGGGTGATATAATCCTTGAATTACATGTGTTAGCAAGAAACATGAATTGGTTTGATAGTTATTATTATGTTTTATTTATTTTATTTATTCCTGTATATTTATTTAAAAGTAATATTCCTTAGGGATGTTACAGTTGGTATCAGAACATAAGTTTTGAAAATGTTTTTCAGAAATATTTTGGGCCTTTTTGGGGAGTGAGCTTGTTATGTTGTGCATCTGGTTGTGTGTGTTTAAATTTAAGGAGGTAGTGGTTTTTTAAACTGATGAAGTGATGTTTAACAGTTGAATATGTGGCGTATCCAGGCAATGGCGGCTCATAGGAGGAGGAGAAATGCTAATGGTGCTGATGAGATTGCGAAAGCCATTCATCGGATGGTGGATGCGATGCAAAACCCTATTCCAGCATAGCCAAGAGCGGCGATTGCACCAGTGAGAGTGGCGACGGTGAAGGATTTTCTACGACATAAACCTGTAGAATTTACAGGTAGGGCCACTCCCGACGAAGTTGATGCCTAGCTTCGCAAGTGCGAAAAGATATTTGGAGTGATGAATTGTGCGGACGAGCAGAAGCTGGAATTTGCTGTATACCTATTGAACAATGATGCTGAATACTGGTGGGCAGGCATGCAATAGCAGATGCGGACGAGGGAAGAGCTAGTGACTTGGGCCAACTTCAAGACTCGCTTCCTGGAGAAGTACTTTCCTGATACAGCTAACCCTATCTGTTTGTGTGTGGCGATAATCAGATAACTTGTTATCCGGGAGCAGATGTTTTGACAGGTGAGCCAGGAGATGCTTGAGTTTAGAGAGCGAGATTATATGGGGATTCGAAGAATTTTAATATTTGGATATTTTCTTGTTTTCAAACAGTTTCTGTTTTAGTTATTTTATGGGTTGTAATAAATGTTATCTTCAAATTTTTTTTAAGATATACTATTTCATGGTTTTAATTTTCTCGCGTTTTTGGGAAAATATGATTATAAATGGGGTTTGATAGTTATTATTATGTTTTATTTATTTTATTTATTCCTCTATATTTATTTAAAAGTAATATTCCTTAGCGATGTTACATAAATCACTTTAGATAGAGAAACTCCATAAATAACTTAGGACCTTATTGTATATTCTTGTAAAGCTATGGAAGGAGGAAAGCTACTCCATGTTCTTCTTGTACACATCATTATGAGCAACGAATTCCTTCATAGTTGGGATTGAATGTAACTTCTAAACTCTCTCTATATTGCACTTGATTATATATTTATTATGTTATTGTTTCACATGTTGGTTACTTGATTTATATTGAATTCCTTGGTGATTTGGCCAATCATCATATCCCATTAGCACTAGATGCAGAGACATCTACTCTAGTGTTTAGATTCAATCAAGTCTCCTAATCCTTGACATATACTAGACATGGGTATGCGAGTTTAGTTAGTTTAAAGAGTCTTATTCTCAATGTGAGGGTTCCTTTACTTGGATAGGGATATCATGCTTCTAACACCCTTAGGTTCTAACTCTCAAACATGAGGTTAGATCTACAAGTGAAGTGTACTTCCAAGAACACTAAAATAAATAATATAATATATAGATATTCCAAGAACACTAAAATAAATAATACAATTTATAGATAATTAAAGGTAGTGCAGTAGAGTCACTACAAAAAAAAAGCTAAATTGCGGAGGTTTTAATTTCGTTTAGCGGGGATTTTTACCTTCCACAAAATAATTTGCAAGGGTTTTTCAAACCTCCACAGATAGGTTCCCCACAAGTTATTTGTGAAGGTTTTCTACAACCCCTGGTACCAGGTTTATATTGTGGAAGTTTTTTAATGGAGGGTTATAACCTCTCATTTATTTCCATAAACCTATTTGATTCAAAAATTCCTATTTTTCTTCAATTCGAGAATTATACTGTAAAAGTTTTAACTTGTTTCGTTTGTATTATTTAATTTGTGAATTTATTACTGTATTTTTCTTGCGTTATTCAAATCTTATAAAAAACAATATTTTGTTTGTAATTAGAATTTCCTACTATACTTGACAATGTATGTCATCATTTGAGGTACTTATATTTTTATATCAACAATATTTTTTTTTGTAAACTTCAATCAAATACTTCAACCAAAGTGCTCAAATATATATCATTAGAACTTTTGATTCTCAAAATCAACATATTAACATAAAAGCAATTTAAATTGAAACAATTACAACTTAATCCATACTTACTCAAAGTTCATAACACACTAAAATAGTTTCATCCTAAAAAACATCATCAACACCCTAAATGTTGCTACCACCAGATGATCCTCTTGTACCCATAGAAGACTCAGAATCATTTGCATCACCGGTTTGCTGAAATTATAAAAGATAAATATTATCTGCAAGAAGGACGTCAACCTCAAATCATGAAATCAACATGCATATACTAAAATAGTTTATTACTAGATCATTGACCTGCACAAAAATCATGGTTATTTGGTATCGATGGTTAACTCACACCAATACAGTATAATTCTTGTATCAAAAATCACATCACAAATAAGTACCAAGATAATTAGTTTCCAAAGGCTGGACATAACTTACTTGTGGTTGAGGATCAAAGAAGGCAGTTAATTCATCAGAGATCTTTCCTTCCTTCATTATCATGTAGGCTTTTAGTGCACCCAAGGTGGTTTGAATTTGGGATTCTAAATTAGTGTACTTTTGTTGCCACTAATCAGAAGATGTTGATGATGTGGCAACACTAGATGAAGCAATGCTTAAATCCAAAAGTCGAAATCTTATATTTCTAAATGAGTTAGTAGGAGCTGCTCCTAAACCCATGCATCGCACCCTCCCAGAATGCTCTGGGCCTAACACTCTACCAACAACATCATTAGGGGAAACCTCTGATTCATCATTAGTGCTTTGAGTCAAACCCACTTCAATTTGTTCCTATAGGCACACAACAATATGTAGTGAAAACTCTAACCATTGAAGGAAAATGCACGAAAATATCATATTATGGTACAACTAACTGATATAGCCTTTGCCGCATCATTTACAAATGATCCATCCTTTCTTTTATGAGTATCAATGTATAATTTTCCCCGACTAGGAAGTTGTCCAGTTTCCAAAAACTAAATAAAAAGAGAAGTTAAGTTAAATAGTAAAAATCTGGTGCACAAAAAAGTTCTGAAAGAAAGTTCACCCCGAAAGTTCTACAGTTGCACAAAAATCTGCTAAACACCACAAGAACATGAAGAAGAAGAAAATACTCAATGATGGACAACAAAAATGATCTGGTGCATCCAGAGGAAGAAGATTCATCTGCCAACAGGGAGTACTGGATCAAAACAGATGCAGATTGTAAGCATGCAACAACTTTTCACAACTCTTATATCTATGCATTCCAATTTAATTATAGAATTTGATGATTCACTTGATGAAAGTACCAAGTGACTGTAACAGAGAAAATCATTTACAGCATGTCTATTTTTAGTTTCAGTTTTGTAACAGAGAAAGTACCAATTGCAGACTTAGTTCTAGAGCTGTGAGGGACTGTGAAGAAAATGTTGTGTGTTCATAAGATGTCTTTTTCTATTAGTGTTAACTAATGTTGTGTTTGTACTATGAAAACTTATATGTAAGAAACAAATAATTGAGGTACTTATATGTAAGTAACACGAACTCATCAAAACACGATATGCTTAGATTTTGTGAATGTTGCTATTTTCATAAATATCAAACATCAAATCATGATGGATAACATATGCTTATATCATGCCGCTTAATCATAATATCACGTGACCAAATGACAGCAGAATGAAACCAGAAACAGAAACATTTTTTAGATCAATCTCTAATGTTTGTCTCTATATATGAAAGTGAAACCCTTAGAACATTCACACATTTCACAGAGCCCTCATTTTATCTAATTAGATAGTTTAGTGAATATGAAGTTGTTTAGTTTAGTTTAGAGCTAGTTAGAGATAGAAAATTAGTTTTACTTTACTTGCTTTGTTTTGCTGCAGTTTTAGTTTTGGTGTTTTTTTTTTCGTAAGTGTATTTTTTTATTTTGCTGTTATAATTCTAGAGAGTAGATAATTTTAATAATATTTTCTAAAGGGAAATTTAGGTTTGTTATCATTGTTATAATAGTGTTTTGTAAGTTTTAGTATTATGATATACTTTAGAACATTTTTTAAATTTTCTACAGAATAATATAGGCCACACAAATGGTAGTTGTTCTTCTATGTAGGCCACACAAATAATGCTAGTTTTAATAATATAGGCCACATAAACATGACAAATGACAAATGAATAAAGAGATAGAGAATAAAACCAGGATGTTAGTTGAGATTAGGTGATGAGTCCATTGACAGCTGCAAGTAAAAACAAAAGTGAAGAAACACATTAATTGACCATAAGTGATACTCTCAGAAACACATTGTGAGCATTCTGGACCACCAATGAAACAAGTTTTGTTGATGAATTTTTGGGATTTAATTCACCAAAGAACAATGAAAAACACATAACTGAAATAGTTTAATGAATTCCTGTATGAAAAACACACAACATGGTTTTATTTTGTACATACAGAGGAATTAAAAGGGGAAGGAAAAAGAGAAGAAGATGAAACCTATGATTTTGTTAATCAGACACAATACTGAGTTCTTTGAAATTGTTTTGAGTAAAGTTAAGGCTAATCGAAATGTAATATATATGTGTATCACTTTTATTAAAAGGTAACACTGGTTGTGAGTTAGGGGGTCGGATATGATTATAACCATTTGTCAATTCATGCATGGACATCTACTCTCAAACCTGACATTGTTTTTGTTGGTAGGGGGAGCTACTTCACCTATGAATGAAGAATGGTTTTGATGATGTCTACTGGATTAGAATAGAACATAGATTTGGTCTAGTTAGGTTATGCATTAGGCTAATAGTTTTTCTTTATCAGATGTAAATTAGGCCTGCTTTGTGCTGCTTTGGACCATTACAATCTTGCTAGTGCAAACATGAATGGCTAGCTGTTTAACTAATGGATTAGTTGTGAGTACTGCACTAAGGCAGTGAAAATACACTCAGGATAATCGATTAGGTAAATTGCTAATCAATTGGTGACAGCAAAAATCTCATTATAAAAGCTGGTTTTAGAATCTGTTTTGGGTATGGAGAAAATTGATAGATCATGCAGTTTTCCATCTGAAAGAGAGCCTTCTGAGAGTCACAGAGTTTCTGAGCAATCTGAAAAACACTCCAAGTCTAGATGTACGTACTGTCTAGGACAGCTAGAGAAGATAGAGTACTTAATGGAAACCCTGTCAAAATTCACTCTAGGAAGATCCAACCTAGATGCTGTTTTAGGATCCCAAAGGAGTGTGCTGAATAAAGAGGGAATTGGTTATAGTGGCAACCCTAATCGATTATCGTGTAGGAATTTTCTCAACATTAGTAAATCATCCTCCATTATCTGCACCTATTGTTCTGAACCTGGTCACTTTTCTACTTCCTGTTACTTTAAAAACAGTGGGGTTCCTAGAGGAAAATTCAAATGGGTGCCCAAAAGAACTGCAACACAGTCTAACACAAGAGGACCCAAGTTTGTTTGGGTACCTGATTCATCAAAATAATATGTTTTGCAGGAAAATGCTGAAGCTAAGGAGTCAATGTGGTATCTGGATAGTGGCTGCTCTAGACACATGACAGGTGATAGCTCGAAATTCAGCAAAATTTCACACAAAGTAAGTGGACATGTCACTTATGGTGACAACAACAGAGGTAAGATTCTTGGATCTGGTAAGGTAAGGTCATCATCAGCTGTGGAAATTGAGGATGTTCTGTTAGTGGATGGACTCAAGCATAATTTACTTAGCATTAGCCAACTGTGTGATAAGAATCTGAAAGTAACCTTTGAAGCCCATCATTGTTTAATCTGTCATGCATCCACAAATGAACTGGTATTTGTGGGAAAAAGGATTCAGAACATATACATGGTGGACTTTGAAAACACTTCTTTTGATTCAATTGCTTGCCTATTTGCTAAGAATGATGAACCTTGAATTTGGCATAAAAGACTTGCACACATACATATGAGTCACCTAAATAAGCTTGTGTCAAAGCAGTTAGTCACTAGGTTGCCTGATATAAAGTTTAAGTCAGACAAGTTGTGTGACGCATGCCAAAAAGGTAAACAAGTAAAGACATCCTTTAAGTCAAAACAACATATCTCCACCTCTAATCCATTAGAACTAATTCATATGGACCTGTTTGGACCTTCTAGAACCAGAAGCTTGGGAGGAAATTATTATGCACTTGTTCTTGTGGATGACTATTCTCGTTTTACTTGGACCTTCTTTATCTCATCTAAGAGTGACACCTTCTCAGTTTTTAGGAAATTTGCCAAAATTGTTGAAAATGAGAAAGACTTGAAAATCAAATCCATTCGAAGTGATCATGGGGGTGAGTTTCAAAATGAATCTTTTGAAAAGTTTTGTGAACATCATGGTATCTCACATAATTTCTCAGCCCCTAGAACGCCACAACAAAATGGTGTGGTTGAGAGAAAAAATCGATCTTTGGAAGAGTTGGCAAGGACAATGCTCAATGACAACTCTTTACCAAAATACTTTTGGACAGATGCTGTAAGTACAACTTGCCACGTGCTGAACAGAGTTTTAATCAGACCTGTTTTGAAACTTACACCCTATGAGATCTTCAAAGGTAGAAAACCTAATATATCTTACTTCAAAGCCTTTGGTTGCAAGTGTTTCATACTAAATAATGGTAAATCCAATCTTGGCAAGTTTGATCCTAAGGCTGATGAAGGCATCTTCTTAGGTTACTCCTCCACTAGTAAAGCCTATTGAGTCTATAACAAACGAACATTAACTATAGAGGAATCCATTCATGTTGCATTTCATGAGAATATTGATAATCATGCTACTAATTCCTCTGGTTCAAGAAATAGTGCAGAATTAAATGACACAGGTGCAGACTTGACATAACCTAAACCTATAGCAGCAACAGATTCATCACCTGGAGCAGCTGAGACTTCTACCTCTGCAGCAGATTTACCCGCTGACTGGATAGTGCCTAAAACTATGTCTCTTGACAACATCATAGGGGATATCTCTAAAGGTGTTTCCACACGCAGGCAGCTAGGCCAGTTTTGTCTAAATGTAGCCTTTATCTCTCAACTTGAGCCAAAATCAGTGAGTGATGCCCTCAAGGATGAACACTAGTTTCTAGCAATGCATGACGAATTGGATCAATTCAAGAGAAATGATGTATGGGATCTTGTTCCAAGAACTCAATCTCAGCAAATCATAGGCACAAAGTGGGTCTTTCGCAACAAGCTGGATGATTCTGGTGTGATTATCAAGAATAAAGCTAGATTGATAGCCAAAGGGTACTGTCAAGAAGAAAGGATTGATTATGATGAGACCTATGCTCCTGTAGCACGCCTTGAGGCCATCTGAATCCTCCTTGCCATTTCATCCTTACTACAATTCAAGCTCTTCCAAATGGATGTGAATAGCGCTTTCCTAAATGGATTTATTAAGGAAGAAGTCTATGTGGCACAGCCCCCTGGATTCACAGACTATGAGTTTCCAAATCATGTGTATAAGCTAAAAAAGGCACTCTATGGACTTAAGCAAGCTCCTCGCTCATGGTATGAAAGACTAAGTGAATTCTTGATTCAAAATGGATTTCGAAGAGGGCAGGTGGACTCTACACTCTTCATTAAGAAAGCTAAAAATGATCTTTTATTTGTTCAAATCTACGTGGATGACATCATTTTTGGTTCAACAAAAATTCTTTTTTGCAAAGAATTCTCCAAAAACATGCAAGATGAGTTTGAAATGTCCATGATGGGGGAGCTGCACTTCTTTTTAGGGCTCCAAATTAAACAAGGATAGCATGGACTCTTTATCCATCAATCTAAATACTACACTGAGCTACTGAAAAAATTTTGCATGGAAGCTTGCAAGGAATCATCAACTCCTATGGCTACAAATTTCTATCTAGACATTGATGAAACAGGGCCTACAGTGGATCAGACTAAATATTGTGGAATGATAGGATCACTTCTCTACCTCACAGCTAGCCGTCCAGATATTATGCACAGTGTGTGTGTGTATGCGCCAGATTCCAGTCCTGCCCCAAAGAATCTCATCTAACTACTGTTAAACACATCTTTAAATACCTTAAAGGCACTAGAAACCTAGGTCTGTGGTATCCTCATGGCTCTATAATCTCCTTGGTAGGATACAGCGATTCAGACTTTGGTGGTTGCAAGACTGACAGGAAGAGCACCAGTGGAACTTGCCACCTCTTAGGTGGCTCTCTAATTTCTTGGCACTCAAAAAAATAGGCATGTGTTGCTCTGTCCACTACTGAAGCAGAGTATATAGCTACTGGCAGCTGCTGTGCCCAATCTATCTGGATTAAGAACCAACTTGAGGATTATGGCATCCACCTTGATCACATTCCTTTAAAATGTGACAACACCAGTGCAATTAATCTTACAAGAAATCCAGTACAGCACTCTAAGACCAAGCATATTGAAATCCGGCACCACTTCATCAGAGATCATGTGTCCAAGGGAGAGTGCAAGGTTGAGTACATTGACACACAACATCAACTAGCAGACATCTTTACTAAACCTCTGGCCAGAGAGAGGTTTTACACTCTTTAAAATGAATTGGGTATTTTGGACATCACTTGCTTTCATTAACTATGCTTACTTAACTACTATTTTGTGTGTGTGTGCCATTTTGTGTTTCTGTTGTAAGTGTATTATCTGTCACACTCCTCCAATCTAAACTATTAGGTTCAAATTCAGGTTACATGCATACTTCATATATGTTTAGCAATCATTTTTTTTCTGGCTCGTTCTGGTTTCTGCATCTGCTTGTATGCCTATTGTGTTCAAACTGTGTAGTTGTTTGCCTAACCTTGACCTTAATCCATTATCGTGTTCTGTCTGAAGCCTAGTCTATGTTAAGTTCTGCCTCACATAGTTACTACTTAATTTCTCAAAAGGAGCCCGCTAATCCATTAGGTAAGTACATCCCTGCTCTTAATAGCAATCTTAATCTCTGCACCCAGACCCTTGTACTTCCTAATCTCTAAAACCCTAGGCTTCCCCTTTCCCTTTCAACCTCTGCTCCACTCGTCACCCAGCACCCTACACCACTCCACCATGGCATCCTCCTCTTCCTCTCGCAAGCGTGTCAAGCGCATGGCAACCAAGCAACGAGATCCAGATATTGATGGCTGGATCAGTGATCGCGACGCTCAATAAAATTTCAATGACTCCTTTCGCAATCGAAAAATCATCAACCACAAGCACGTCGAACTGACCTTCTTTCGCACTCACGGCTTTGCCTTCCCAGAGCTTATCTCCTCCCAACACCTGGAGACATTCGTCCAACTCACAGGTGACATTTACCCCGATTTGGTTAGGGTTTTCTACGCAAATCTCGCGTGTGAAGAGGATCTTCTCACCTCGCGCGTCAAAGGGGTAAACATTGTCCTAACCCCAGATGTTTGGACCTCCATTGCTGGCTTCTGCATCTCAAGCATTCCGGCCCATCGAAGGTTTCCTGGGGCAAATCGCCTGGATATCTACCAGGGTTGCTTGAGGGATCCCAAAGCCAAATGCGACTACAGTATCTTCCGCGTCGGGGGGATGAAGAAAGACGAGCGGGTGCTCGCATTTTTAACTGCTTGGATTCTGGTTCTCCGCAACGGCAACCATGCTCAACTCACAACAGAGGATGTTTTCTTTATCCATGCCTTCAAATCCAACGTTCTTGTAGACTGGTCTGAGGTTGTCTCTGATACAATGCAGAAAGCCATCAAGCTACCCAACTATCCTCTACCCTATGCTGTATTCTTGTGCAAAGTCCTTGAGCACTACAAAGTGGATTTTTCTGGTAAGGCCTCCTACACTCCAAATCACACAAGCCTGATTGGTGCAAATGCCCTTCACCACATGGGAACGTCCTTTCGGGGCAACACCTGGAGCTTCAAAGATGAACCAGATAATGACCCTGTGGATGCTGCTGACGCCTCCTCTTCTGCCACCAGAACTCACTACGAGCAGGAAATGTTGCGCATGGTCACGGCTCTTTTTGACCAGCATCAAACCTGGATGACAAAACTGGATACCATTGAGCACCAACTCACATTTGTCCAAGAAACGAATACACCTATGTTGTGCAGATTTGACAATATGCTCCTTGATTCAAGCAAGACCCATCATGGTAGAATCAACTATCAATCTTCTTGGATCTGCACTTGAGTGATCTTCCGGAATGTTCAGAAACTCTGTGACTCTCAGAAGGCTCTCTTTCAGATGGAAAACTGCGTGATCTATCAATTTTCTCCAAACCCAAAACAGATTCTAAAACCAGCTTTTATAATGAGTTTTTGCTGTCACTAATTGATTAACAATTTACCTAATTGATTATCGTGAGTGTATTTTCACTGCCTTAGTGCAGTACTCACAGCTAATCCATTAGTTAAACAGTTAGTCATTCATGTTTGCACCAGCAAGAGTGTAATGGTCCAAAGCAGCACAAAGCAGGCCTAATTTACATCTGATAAAGAAAAACTATTAGCCTAATGCATAACCTAACTAGACCAAATCTATGTTCTATTCTAATCCAGTAGACATCATCAAAGTCATTCTTCATTCATAGGTGAAGTAGCTCCCCCTACCAACAGTTTTGAGCTCAAAATTTCTAAACAGGGGTCAAATGAAGGAATTTCATGTATACTGCTAAACAACTTCCAACAGCCTTGCCATTTGGATTAACTTGACGCGTCTAATTTAGAAAATGAACACATGAAATATATATATGTCCCCTTGATAAGTTTTCCATTTTACTAAAAAATTTGTAAGAAATCATCAACTCCTTTTTCATACTCTTTATTAAAATAATTAATTAATAGTCCTGTATTTGAAATATTTTCATACATTTACTCTTACAATCTAAATTATTCTTACACAGCCAGCCAGAGCCAACCTGCAAGTTAATATGTTTGTTTGTGAAAGAAGATGAACAAGTGGGTGTTTAAATTGTTCCATAGTCACACTTTCTTTACTTTAAATTTTGCAATGCGACTTATATATATATATATATATATATATATATATATATATATATATATATATCAAACTTCATATTCATACTTCAGGAAACATATGTGAAAGGAAAGTATTGAGAATTTACACATCATCTCCAAATCTTAGAATACAATTTATATATCTATTAGACAATTCATTTATTTTATGAAACTTTCATTTAAGAAGATTTAATTATGAAACTGTTAGGCTAGGAAATAATGAGAGAAAGTGGAATGTGTATTATAGAATGAAATTTTAAAATACTAGTTATGTAGTTAGTTGTTTTGGTGGAAGGGAATGGAGTCTTTCTCAGGAAGTCTATATATAGTTGCCTTTAGGGAGGTGTTGGGGGAGCTTTTTGAAACGGAGAGCCTATGGCTGTGTAAATAGGGAATACCCTGTGTGAAAGAAAGTACCTTCCTTTTGTATGCAAAAGTTGTTGTAAGTCTACGCCTTTTTGGTTTGTGTTCTTTCTTAGTTATCTTAATGAACCTAACAGAAACACTAATTGGATTAACTATGATCCGTTAAATATTGATAGGAGGACCAAAATAATGAGTAGGTCATTACTCATCTGTGAAATTAAATGGATGGACTTGATCTAACTCATTTCTTTTATATCTTGGTAATAGATGTATTGACTGGTGGATGGACCAAATGGATGATGGATAAATGAATTGTTTTGCCATCCTTAGATGTAACATATATGTTACAATGTTAAGAATTGACAGAAAAACTTACGTGAATCATAAATTTCATCAACTTTTGTCTACGTCACCAATTTTTTTAATTTCAGTTTCAAGAACTTAATGGAAGAAAATAATCTATCATGGAACATCAGATTAAAATGAGGAATAGAGGGGGAAGTCTTCACTCACAAAGTGTTGCAACCAGAACAAAATTTATTCACTTGTTAGATGCATGACACATGAAAAGCTCTGGGATTGTTTACACAACATTTTTAGGCCTATAAACCCAAAATATTTGAAGGGAATAGTATGCAATGCAAATAGATCAACAGCTGCTTACATTTTATACCAATTCAAGCAAACTTTCACAAGAGTCTCAAATTAATTAACAATTACTTTTTCCACCACTGGGCACTTATTACAACAGATAACACTAAAAATTAAATAACCCATTAAAATATCATAGTCATTATTACTTGAAACAGTACTGTGGATAACCAAGTTGATCAGGAATGGACTGGATTAATCTTACTGATAGAGATAGAATTTGGATTAGTTCACCAATTCTTATTAAAAAACACCAAAACCAACTAGAAAAATTACCGGAGTTTTGTTCTATGTGTGTGTATAATATATAAAGAAAAGTCCTAAAAATCAAGTAATATTTGGACTATGAGCACCAATTCGCCGACTAATGAGTAAGCCCTTTCTAATCGGCTCCCATTGGATTAGACAAAATCAAGAAAAGAGGGTCCAACTCAAACCATTACCAAGTGACAATAATGCCTATTGTGAAAAATGATGATTGGTGTGATTGTATTATTGATGATTCCATACCCAATATAATTGCACGAGCATCTTTTTTTTTCTATCTACAGAAACATGTACATAGAGTACAAAGTAGAAATACAAATACGAGAGAAATGGGGGAGAAGAAGAAAAGCACCTTCGAAAGGACCCACACCATGTCCTCTCAAAAGACCACAAGACGGAGCTGGCGCGACGAAGACCGCGGGATGGAGCTGGCACAACGGAGACGGCGCAACGGAGCTGGCACGACGAAGATCGCTGTAACGGAGGCTACGGCATGGCTTAATCGCGGAGCGGAATCGATTGGCACTCTGAACTTTCGACGGAGCTGGCGCGACAAAGACTGCGGGACAGAGCTGGCGCGACGAAGATCGCTGCAACGGAGGCTACGACATGGCTTAATCGCGGAGCGAAACACTCTAAAGTTAGGTTTCGAGTGAAAGGGAAAGATTCTGATTTGGGAGGGAACACATAAATTCATAAGAGAAGAATGTATTGCAATCTGCGGAGGTCATAAACCTCCTAAAAAAATAAAAAACCCCCTCAATTGTTGGCTTTTATAAAATCTATCATAATTTGTCCATATGAACTTTATCTGTGGAGGTCTTTTAAATCTCCATAAAATGACCTATGCTATATATCTTTTTTTTGTAGTGAGTTAAGAAGCCAAGTTCCATATGAAACGCTGCCAAGTACCATAACAACAAACAATTTTTTCCCATACGAAACGCTATAGTTGTTGAGCTATGATGGTCGCCAACGGTTCTACTTCGATCTACTTAGAGAAGTAATCAATGCCGACAAAAAAGAATTTAACTTCACCTTTGCCTTATGCAAAAGTTTAGATAATGTCCATCCCCCATTTCTAGAAAGGCTAGGGTGCGAACACGTTGTGTGGCAGGTCCTCCTTGTTGTCGATGATGTTGTCGTGTTTCTAGCATGGGATGCATCTCTTCATATACTAGGCATAATCTTCCTCCATTGTAGGCCAAATGTACCCAACTTGTAGTATCCTAGCCATCATGGTTCTTATGCTGGAATGGTACCAATATACTCCTTCATGTAGCTCATGTATTATGTAGGCGGCTTGGTCATAGGTGACACATTTGAAAAAGGGCCAACTATACCCTCTACATAATAGCTCTTCATTAATCATTGTGTAGCATGCTACCTTGCGTATCCATCCTTTCTCATGCCCTTCTTGTACGTTGCCAGTTTTGATATAGCAGATGTATGGCTCTATACAGTGCCCTCCGTGTTAACCTTCATGCAACTACTTAGCTTGTCGATAGATTATGATGCCAAAACTTGTTGTAGCAGTGACTTGTATTTTCCCTTAGCTTTGGTGCTTGCTAACTTGGATAGTATGTTCATGCGCATGTTATCGCTTCTAGGGATGTGCTTCTGCTTTACTTCCATGAAGCTATCTATCATGTTGCAAACTATATGATAGTATTGTAGTAACATGGCGTTGTTTACCTAATACTCTCCTGCTAAATGGCCCCCAATTAGCCTAGAATCGGTTCGACATATCAAGCTCTACATTCCTACTTCCTTAGACAAGTTGAGGCAGGCTATGATAGCCTCGTATTTGGCCTAATTATTTGATGTCTTTAAATTGAAATTGAGTGATTTTTCGATGACCACCTCGTTAGGTCCTTCCAGCACTATATTGGCTCTTACGCCTTTGAGGTTTCAAGAGTCATCAACATATAAAATCCACCAACAAAGTTTTCCTGCGCCTTAAAGGTAATGGCAAAGTCAACTAGGCACTACGCCTTTATCTAGCTTCTAGAAGATCTTCTGTTTGAGGTAATTGATTTTAATGATAACGGAGTGGCTTTGAAAGTAAGGTCGTAGTCGTCTTGTTGTAGTTATCAAGGATAATGCATTTTTTTCCACCAATCTGATATCTCATCTCTACATCTTGTAATGTTCGATTAATGAAGCATATCGAATTGTGCTAGTTGCTTACCTCCTAGACCAAGGTCGTCCCGATTGCATCTTTAGTGGCCATTATGTATACTAACAACGGCAATGTTGAGTCAGGTTTTCATAAGACAAGGGCGAGGCTAGGAGCTTCTTTAACTCTTCGAATTTCTCTTGACATGTGTTGTCTAAAACGAATTTAATTGAATTCTTTAGCAACTTAATCATTGGTTTGGTCTTGTCAGCCAGCCTTAGTAAGAAACGGGAAATTATGATCAACCTACCAATCAGTCGTTCTACTTCTTTCACATTGTTGGGGTTTCTCATCTCGGTTACTACTTGGAGCTCTTCTGGGTTAATTTCAATGCCTTTGTGCATCAACATAAACCCAAGGATCTCAAACCTGTAAAGACCTCGAACAAGTCTTGCGTTCGCGATTTGACAACCATGTCATCCATATACACCTCTACACTTTTTCCTATCAAGTGGTTGGACACCCTGTCCATCAACCTTTAATATGTTGCTCCCGCATTTTTTATGCCAAAAGGCATGAGTTCATAGTGGTAGTTTGCATCCTCTATGATTAAGGCGGTCTTTAGTTTATCATCTTCCACTATGGGGATCTGGTTATAGTTTGAATAGGTGTACAAGAAGCTTAAAATGTTGTGCCTGACAACAATTATTTACCAATCTGTCGATGCTTGACATGGGATACGCATCCTTAAGGCAAGCCTTGTTGAGGTCCGTATAATCCATGCACATGCATGACTTCCCACTTGCTTTCTTGACTAGCACCAGGTTGGCAATCCATGTCATGTACTTCGCTTCTTTTATGAATTTAGCTTTCAATAGTTTTTCGGCTTCAGCCTTGGCGGCTTGTCTTCTTTTTTCTCTTATCTTCCTTTTCTTTTGGGATACTGGCTTTTCTCCTTTAAAAACGGATAGCGATGCAACGCTATCAGAGGGTCTACTCCTGGTTTGTCAATTACTATCCATGTGAACAAGTCGGGATTGGTTCTCAAGGTTTGGCCAATGGCTTTCTCCCATACTTCATCAATGGTAGTCCTTATCTTGAAACTTTGACCTTCTTGGGGTAGAGGGAAAACACTTGTTTCTCCTACAGGCTCCATTTACGCATCATTGTTCACCCTCGGGTTGATATCTTCTCCTTCCATTGTTCACCTTATTGGTCGTCAACTTGGGCAGTGGTAGCTCTAGGCTTGCTATGTAGCACTCTCTAGCCGTTTTCTGGTCTCCATGTACTGTGATTATATCTTCTGCGGTTGAAGGAGACTTCATAGCAATATGCAAGGTTGAGACCACGGGTCTAAATAGATTCAATGAGTGTCGTCCGAGTAACACTTTGTAGGACGTATATGCATCAATTACCAAGAATCAGATAGGGACAGTTTTGGTCAAGGCTCCCTCCCCAAACGTGGTGTGTTGCCACTCTTTCCTAGAAAAGTTGTAAAATGCTTTATAGTAGGGAATCATCGCATCCTCCAAGAGTTGGAGCTTCTTGTAAGTCTTCTAATATGTCCACTGAACTACTTTGGTCGATTAATATCTTTTTCGGAGTGAAGCTTTTCATCTCGGTCGTTATGACCATGGGGTCGTCTTGCTCAGGGTCGACCCCTAGGAAGTCTGAATTTGTGAATGTGATGGGAGACATCTTCTTCCTGTAGTTCTGGGATACCGCGTGCACAGACTACAAGGCTCGCATGTGCTTCTTCCTTGCTGAGGACGAGGAACCTCCTCCAGCAAACCCTCTAGATTGATAACCCCCCTCAAGGGTTATCTCTTATCTTGATAATCTTGCTGCCTATCCTCCTGTCGTGGTGGCCTTTCTGTTATTGGATCCTGCCTTCCTGTCATCTCGATGGTATTGTTGCCTATCATCTCTCCTATTATCGTACCTATGGTACCCGACCCGATCTTGCCTCGACGCTCCTTCATCTTCTCTCTTGACGAAACGTCTAAGGTGTCCTACCCTGGTCAGCTCTTCTACATTGTCTCTAAGGGTTTAGCATTCATTTGTTGTGTAGCCATTATTACGATCATACTAACAATATTTGTTCTTGTTAGCATCTAGCAAGCTTTGAAACTTCATTGTTGGTGGGATGAGGTTGGCTTATAGAGCTTGTTCTAGGATTCATGATCTAGGAGCGTTAAGGGATACATAGTTTGTATATCAGACAATTTGCGCTCTCGTGGTCGTGTATTGCATTTGAGGCTTTGTTATGTCTTTTCAACCTCCTTCTTCTGAATTGGGATAATATAAATTTTGGAGTTAGCCTTGTACTTTCTCATATGCTCCACCCGCATGAACTTGGTGACTCGCTATCTTAATTCATTCATATTGGCAGGAGGGTTCATGCACAATTTGCCAGGGAATGACCTTACTTGCAATCGTTAATCATAATGTGTTGTCAAAGTTCAGATTCTTCACTTTAAGAGCGGTTGTTTTAAACCTGTCTATATAGGCTCTCAAAGACTCTCCTTGTTCTTGTCTTATGTTGAACAGGGAGAGTGAGGTGATATCATGTTGACGACTCATCTCAAAGTACATAGTACAGGACACAGTTAATGCGTCGAAGCATTCAATGGAGAAGGGTGGCATGTTGGCAAACCAATCTAGGACTAGTCCTCATAGGGTGGAAGAAAATTCCTTGCATAAGACAACATTGTTGGTGGAGTAAAGGCTTATTTGGTTGGTATACATGGACACATACTTGTTAGGGTCAATTATGCCATCATAAAAAATTGTGGCTGCCTTCCATTGTTTAAGGAGGGGGTATCAGTCATTCCATCAACAAAAGGGTGTTGGCAGTTGCTTCTGGTGGCTAAGGAGTTGTTGGTCGCCCCCTAAGTTCTTAGGGTCAGGTTGTACTCACTCTCTTCCTCAGTCTCATGAGTGGCATTTCCCTTGAACAAGGATCTCGGCCCTGCGTGCATAGTATCTTCGACTCCTTTTCGCTTTACTTGATTGTCAACCTCAAGCCTTCTCTTTAGCCTTGCATTCTCTTCCTTAAAGGCCTCCATCTCTTCATCGTTGCATTTCCTATAGAGACTGAGGCCCTCACTTCCATATCCTTGCTCCTAGTAGACACCATCATCAGGTCTTCAAGCTTCCAAACTATTATAGCTTCTTCTTTACAAAATATTTACCGACCTCATGGTGGCATCAATTGTTCTTATAAGGTCGATTATTTCCTGCAAAGTCTCTTAAACAACTCCAAAAGTCCATGGGCTTGGCTTCAAAGGGACCTTTTCTTCTAGGCTCGAACGAAAGAAGGGATAGGTGCCTACAAAAGACACTCAGATTCCAAAGTCAGTCTGAGGTATCAAATGTTAGAGAATTAAAATGTAATCATGTACTTCATAAAATGTGCATTTTATACTATTGTTATGAGCCTTACAAGTCAGGCTTTCATTCAGTTAGCTTAATTACCTGTTAATTTAATGAGTTACTTAACCTTGGGTTTACCTCATGTGGGGTGATTATACTAACATGGCAAGGCAACCAATTCGAGCACAAGTCGTCTTACAAGGCCAACATGTACCCAGTCAGGCTATGTACGAGGTGCGTTTGTTAGGTACATGATCTCAATAGCTTCCCAAGTCGTGTACTTTGGGGGTACCTTGGTCGGGTAGTCACATCAGCCCCTCAGGTCGTGTACCTTGGGAGGTATCATGTTAGTGTACAACACATCTCTCATTTTTTTCTTTTCTTCTATTTTTTTCTTGAATTTCTTTTTCTCTAAAATTTTTTCTTGAGGTTCTTTTTCTCTTAACACCTTTTCTTCCATTTCTTTTTCTCTCAATTCCTTTTCTTGAATTTTTTTTCTCTCAACTTCTTTTCTTGAGTTTCTTTTTCTCTTAACACCTTTTCTTCCATTTCTTTTTCTTTCAACACCTTTTCTTCCATTTTTTTTCTCATAACTTCGTCTCTTCTATTTGTTTCTCTCTCAACTCCTTTTCTTTAATTTCTTTCTCTCTCAACTCCTATTCTTTATTTTCTTTATCCCTCAACTCCTCCTTAATTTCTTTCTCTTCACTAATTTTTTTTATACATTTTTCTTTTTCTACATCTTTCTCTGTTTCATCAAAGTTTGAGATTATCTTTTCCAATATTCATCAAACATTTTCTCTTTATCTTTATGCTTTTGCTCTCTTTTTCTTTCTCCTGAAAATTCTCTTTTAATTACCTCTCCATATGTGAAACAAACTCATCAACAAAAATTTTGCGATAAGCATTGGGTTGAGGGACACTCTTAGCATTAATACCTTCCATATGTCTAAAAATACAAATAAAAATGAAAGTATATTATATATATATATATATATATATATATATATATATATATATATATATATATATATATATATATATATATATATACATATATAAACTCACCTAATATCAAGAGTCAAAACTCTTATACCAACATATGAGAACAAGGTAGGACCATTCCAATATTTTGTTTGGGGAAGGATATTGACATCATACTCAACAAAGATGAGAAATAAAGTGATAATTCATGAGGTTGATCATCACAAGTTACCTTGATAAGATCAAAATTGGGTTCTTCTAACTCAGAACTCCAAAAGGTTCTCACAAATAGAAATCTTATTTTTATGATAGATTCCATATATATCATATTATATTACAAAATGCATACTTTTAGAGGATGAATTAGGCAAGAATCTCGGAATTGCACATTAATTATCAATAAGTACTCTTTAACACCCATTAATATGGCATTTAATTCCTATTATATGAATCATCATTTCTTGTATTTATTTAAAAGATAAAAAATACAAAGAAAACTCAAAAGACCCCTCAAGATCATATCAAAAAAGTTATTTTTCATTTTCTTTTATTTTATATGTTGAAATCATTCAAATTGATTATATATATATATATATATATATATATATATATATATATATATATATTCTATTGAAAGGATCATGGGTCAAGAGGAACCAACATAAGAAGAAGTAGCTTCAAGAAACACGATCAAAGTCATACAAGAAGGTTCTAAGGGTGTTTTCCCCAGGAAGAAAGGTCAAAGAGCTATAGGAAAAGTTGTTGGAACAATTGACTCTAGGAGGAGGGTTGAATATGTTGATCCAAAGTGCCTATAGAAGGAGGATGAATAGAGCTTGTACACATTTGACACTCATTTTGCATAAATGTATTATAATAAATACACATAATGTAAAAAGCAAGGAATTAAAGAATGTGCACAAGGATTTACACTGGTTCACCTCCACTTGAGGCTACGTCAAGTATTTTTTAAGTCATCTACTTAAGAAATTCACTAATCAACACCTTTTACTGGCACGAGTATCAACCTCTCCAAGTTACAACAATTTTAACCTCTCCATGTATCACAAGTCACTGTTCTCTAAGTATGAGTTTAACCTCTCTAACTATAGCAAGCACAAACTTCTCCAGGTTACAACAACTCCCAACCAATCCATGTATCACGTCTTAATATCCCTCTATAATTAAGAACTCTTAGTTATGATTAAATAATAATCTTTGCTGCAGGAGAGTCACACTAAAGCTCACAGGGTTCACTTCACACAATGAACGATTTAAAATTGTTACACTCAATAAAAAATATAAATATGGCAATGTAATATCTCAGAGTGTTTCTCTCTTTTCTGTTTTCTCTTTTTTTCTTCAAGAATGGATTTCACAATGTTCCAACACTTCATATTTTATTTCTTTTCTCTCTTATATCTTCTTCATCTAGGTCTTTATATATATAATTATTCTTGTATCACTTGACCGTTGATGCAAAGTTAATTTTGTATATCTTCAAATATTCTTGTCACTCTTCACTTTGGAAGTTCTTGATAATCAATCAAAGTGTATTGCTTCTTGCAAATTACTAGTTCTTTCTTTTTCAACCTTTCAATAATTTGAATTTCATATATCATAACATTGAGGCATCAATCATCTAGAGATTCTTTTGCAATCTTTAATTAGCAAAGTTTATTTCGTGTCTCGTGATTGGTAGATATTCATATGACAATATTTTACAATAATCAATCATAGAGGAATTAAAAATACTTCCTTTTCTAGATAATTAGATACATAATCAATGTTCTAAATATTCTTCAAATTATATCTTCACCAATATCTTCAATTATCTGTGTTTCCTTATTTTGTCTTTAATCAGAATATATTCAAAATTGTTGAGACTTGTAGTGCAACTCTCTTTATCATCTTCATCATCAATCTTCAACGTTCAAATTTGTTTTATCATTTTACCAATATCTTCAACACCTTGTGTAATGCTTTCAGGCCATTTTGAACTTGACTTGCTTGATCAATTTGATACTCGTTAAGTCCTTTTACTCTTTACTTGTCTAGTCGTTCTTCCGATTAGGTCGTCTAACAAGTTTTTTCAACATTCAGTTCATTGAGTTTATTGACTCATCTAGCATAAATACTCATCGAATTCCTTTGTGCTCTAGTGTTGACTCGTTTAACATCTCATTGACTTGTGTGATAGATACTTGTCCAATGTTTTTGCATGTTATCATTGACTTGTCTAACATCGTGTTGACTCGTCTGATAGATACTTCTAGTATCCTTTGTGTGCCTTTTGCATCGACTCATTTAATGCATTGTGTTAACTTGTTCTAGTGCTTCTAACTTCTCTAATGCTTTTTCTCTACTTGTTGCTTGATTGCCTTAACTCGTCTGATGTTTCTTTGATTTATCTACTCCCTTGTCGAAGTTCGGTGTTTTGTTACTCTTGGTCGACTTCTTTGGTCAACGTAGTTGTTTGATACTTCTTCATTTTGATCTTGCACTATTTAAGTTTTCTGGCCCTTATATTCTAACATGTTTTCTTTAGTCGTCTAATGTGTTCAACTCCACCCAAGTGTTTGATGGTTTCATCATCTGATCCAGCCTTCCACTCCTCTAACTATTACTTTTGATTGAGCTCGTATAAGCCTTGCCTTTTTATATGTTTGCTTCTTTCTCTAAGCATGAACTTTTTCTTTCTTATGTTATGCTTGGCTTAAACTCATTGAGCACTAATTAACTAAACAAAACATATACATACATGCATTCACATTCACAAGTAGATAATGCACACAATCCTGGATCGTCTAATGGTTATGTTCATTTGTCTGGTGAAGTCTATCACTAGACTAACCCTTTCTTTGTCCAAATCTTTATCTAAGATATTGTTATAATCAATTTTATCTAGAACATATATATTTACTCGTCTCTATTTGTTTCATCATACCTTTTGTTATCATCAAAACCTATTCAAACTTAGACTCATCTAAAGTGTCTAATGCTAACAGAATATTTATACTAGTTAGACCAACACAACCAATCATCAAAACCTATTCAAACTTAGACTACATTGTCTAGTAGACGAACATAATCAATAACACATGGCATATTTATACTAGTTAACCCAAACTCACGAGTTGTGTCAAGTTCTCTCTTAAGATAACTTCTAAAGAGGTCTTACTAATCATTCATGATTACAAACAAGAACACGAACTACTCTTGGCTATCACATCTTAATCACCCCTTAAGACTAAGACCTCAAAATAAGTAACAAAAATTATCAAAAATATAAGACAATTTTATTTCACTAGGTTTGCTTCACCTGGTGAAGAATCACAAATTTTTCGTTCACCTACAGAAAGAACACTTAGGCATTTATGAATACTAGAAGATTGTATGGAACATACATATATCTTTATGTTCTTATTCTTCATATTGATTCCTTCATATAAGACTTTGAAAGTGATTTTTGTTTCATCACATTTGTTATGATATGATCTTCTTCGATAAATTTGCCCACTACATTGTCTTAACATTGTGTTGCTTTAAGAGTGATGACTAAACTAATGGAACCTCCCCTCCAATTCTTGTGGCAAAAGACTCAATGAGATTGAAAAAAGTTTTAAACTATTCAGGTTTCTTAGAAAAACTCATATTGTTCCTCTTTCAAGGAAGGATCCTTGAAGACCAAAAGGAGAAAGCATTTAAGCAATTCAATTCTCATTCATCGAAAGGTGAGTGCTACGTGGGAAAAGGGTTTTACATATAGATGGCCTAGGTCCCTTGCTTGGCCAACTTAATTGAGACTAAAAACAAAATTTAGATGTCCAGATGTAAAGGTTACACAAAGTAACCTTTGAGTGACATGTTCTAAGTGATGTGGGAATTGGAATCATTTGGCAGAAGTACCCACGAAACTTTTCATCATAACCGAAAAATTCCATAACAAAAGTTTTCTTCTCCTTGATGTGGAACTTCTTGCTCTTCATGCTCTTTTTCTATGCTCTTCTTATGTTGTAGCTTCCCCATACAAGGTTTAATTGGAAGCCAAAAACCAGTCCACTTATGACTATACAAAATCCTAAAAATTACAAAGAAAATAGAAACATATATAGGTTGCATAAGCCTTAAATAAATAAATGCATGTACAGTGAAGTGATACTTGGATTTTAAATTTTAGAAATTAAAAAGAAATTGTTTTTATATTATTTCATGTTTAAAGTAGGTGCAAAGTTGTGTGATGTGACCACGAGCTCCTTAGGGTTTTAGGGAGGCAGAACCCTCATTTTCACGTTCTTTCTTCACCTTTAAGCATTTTTAGAGACCTTTGAGTAGCCATTGAAGGCATCCACTCCATTTTGACGTTTCTGCATATTGGAACAACACCCAAGTTAGGGTTTTTCACGTTTTCTGTATAGGTATATGTTTTTTGCACATTGCCTCCTCTGGTTCACATTTTCTCTTCTCTTCTCTTCAATTGAATGACGCATTTTCGTTTTCCTTTGAGTTGTAACTCGAATTCCATGGTTTGCTAAACTCTGTGTATTGATTCCTTGAAGAAATTGAAATGAAACCTTGAGGTTGTTGTTCTCTATTGCAGTTTCAGTTCTATTTGCTCTTCATGCTCTTCAATCTTTGCTTTTTAGAAGGAATACAAAATTGGTAGATGCTTAATCATAGTTTTACATTGTTGTTGTGCACTTTAATCAGCATTTATTCATGCTTAATAGGTGTGTGTTGTGTCACAATTGCTTAAGTTGTGTGAGAGAAGTTGAATGATGTATGTTTTTGCTTAATTGCATGATGAACTCATTTTTTAAGTTTCGCTTGGTTGCCTAATCATGAGTTTCATGAGAGTTAACAGAACCAAGTAATTCCATAACCTATTATTTGTGGAATTTCAATTGAATCAAGTCAATATTGTTTTTGTCATTGTTTTATAAATTTGCAATTATGTTTTTTGATTCTGTGTTGAATTTTTGAATCTGCCAATTCCCCCCCCCCCCACCCGATTGGGTTTGTAATTGGAACCTTTGGATGAATACATTGGTCATTGGGAGACGACCTTAGGTTAACTCTTGAGTACTACATTTAAACTGTTTTATTTGGTTAGGTATGACCTCAATCAATTATATTTGCTTATAGGTCCATATCCATGACTATTTTAGGGAACCTCTAGACCACATGTAAAGGGTTGATTAATATTGAATTTAAAAGACACCTTTGTGTGTATTTGTGAGCTTTTTTCTTGGGAGAGTGTTCTACTCTTGGTCTTATCTTGAACCTTGATTCAAGTGGCGCTAACCACCACTTATCTTGGTTTAGTGAGACTTTGCTCCCCCCCAATTGGCGTGCCTTCCCCATTTCCCCTTCTATTATCTCCATCTTTTGTTATTTGAATTCATGTTCTTATGTTCTTTATTTCCATTAATGCTTCCACACCCTTATTGTTCGCTATTGTTGTCTTGTTTCTTTGTTTCAATTGAACCTTCTCTTCCTCTCTTTTGAGCTCCTTGAAGTGCACCTTCACATCTAGATAACCATTTGATTATCTTAATGTTCATTGGGAATCTTCTTGGAGTTATCTTAAGAAACTTAACACAAACACATTGCACTCATTTTAAATATAAGATGGATTTATATTAGGGTCTAAGTCGACTCAACTCGACAAGGGCCTAAGATGACTATGCTTAACCAACCCAAGTCTAGGTCAACTTATCTTAGCTCGAATCAAACTGGGCTTAGCTTGACCTAGTCTTAATCAAAATAGGCCTGAAGTGGTTTTAATCGATTTAGAATTGACTTGGGCCTAGCCTAACTCAAATGAACATGGACCCATCCAACTCAACTATATGTGGGTTGCCTGAACTTAACTCAACCTAGGTTCGAATGAACTAGGTTCAACCTAGGTTTAGGCCAACTCACGTCAACTTGGTTTTGAGCCAACTTAACTTGATCTAGGTTTGGGTCAACTTAGCTTGACTGGACTTCGGGTCAACTCGCCTTAATTTGGGCTCAACCAACACAACTAGATCAAGACACGAGATTACTTGTCTCAAGTCGGATCTAGACCTACTCAACTTCACCTAGACTCGGATTGGCTCGAGGACTTGATTCAATCCTAGACTAACTCGGCCTAACCTTGCGTGAACTCGTCCCAATGTGATCTTAATTGAATTTGGCTTAACTCAACATTTCAATGTATGATAAAACTTGTAAAATTCTTTATGAAAAAAATAACTAACTAGTCACTACAAGAAAATCCCAAATTAACAACTAATTCTAGTGATAAAAAATTGTTAGTCACTGTAGTGACCAATTTAGATACCAATTTATAAAATAAAAAATTATTGGTTACTAAAATAGTCATTATTATGAATAAAAAATTATAATTGATTTTTAAATTGGTCTATAAAATTTAGCTACCAAGATTTTTTTTTCTACCAAAGAAATTAGTTTATAAATTGATTGGTAAACATTAGCTATTTAGGTTTTGGCTATAAAAAAATTTAGTATGTAAATGAGTCTCTAATAAATTAGTGATTAATTTAGTTACAAATTATAATTTTTCAGTTATAATAATAGTTACTATTTTAATAACCAATAAATTTTTATCTTATAAATTAATATCTAAATTGGTACTGTATGATTATTATCATAACTAACTTTGTATGATTATTATCATAACTAACTTTATTAATAAAATTAGTTATTATAAAAGAATTTTATGAATATTTATACGTGACTTTATTTATTTATTTATTTATCTTCAATCCAGTACTTTTTATTTCCCCTTTATTTCCTTATTTATTACCAATTATTAATTTAATTTTCATCTAGTCTATTTTGTTATTCCTAAAACGTTACAACGCTTGACATTAAGAAATATTTCACTTCCATTCTTTATAAATTATTTCATTAGTTTAACAATGCAAAAGCTTCATTAATTATCTCATTCATGGCTAATTTTTTTAACTCAAAATAATATATATATATATATATATAATAAACATCTCACTCTCAAATTCCTAATCAGTCCAAAAAAAATTCATATTATACCAATAATCTCTAGTTATAAAAACGTATTAAAAATTTAAACATGATATACTCCTTCTCATACACTCAACTCCATTGTCAAAAAAACTCCCAAGTCAATGAAGATGCCGTACTAGTCGGAAATTTTGGTGGTTACCAAATTCAGAAAAATATTGCAAATTATTTACAAAAAATAAAATAAAAAATCACGAAAACCCTGTGCATGCCTTTAAAAGCCCTTATCGTTTGAACAGAACTTCACATCTCTGTGGCTTCTTCTTCTTCTTTCGTCTCAGTCTCTCATTTTTTTTTTCACTCTCATCAACAATGGAACTTCTCCAAAATGGAACCAAAGCCAAACCCTCTGAAATACCCCTCGTCAATGGAACCGCGTTAACTCACCTCAACTCGCTCTTCCAAACTCAGTTCTCCGGTAATATCGATCCTTCCAGAGCTTTCGTCTCCAAGGTCAAGCGTCTCATTGTAAAGGTGCAGTTTTTCCATTTTTCACTCTTTCGTTCTTCATTGTTTTCATCATATTATTTTCTGTGAGAAATTCTCAAAGAATTTGTTTTCTTTTTTTATTTTCTTTTCACGAAAAGAAAAAATTTGTTTTGTTATTTTTCTTTATTGTTATGATATCTCTGTTTCTTTCGTGCATTCAATGATCTCAAAAAAAAGTTAAAAAGGGTTTTACTTGAGACAATGTTTTTCAGTATATTTATTCAGAAACATCGAAAATTATTTTCTTTCGTTTTCTCTGTTTTGTGTGCAAATTTTTTAATATTGGGAAAAAAATGAAAATAATATGTAGAAGAAAACAAATAAAGGAACCCAGAATTTTAAATTTCTAGTTTTCTTTTCTCTGACGAACAAGTAATGAAAGTGAAACCCTTTTTATCTTTTCATATTTTTATGTTTCTTTGTTCAAACTTCAATATTTTCAACAATCGAAAATGCTATGATTTTAGCATCACTGTGGCATAAAGCTAATGGTATAGTGATTTTGTTTTTACTTGATTTTCGAGTTTTTTTTGTTATGAACATATAATTTTGGAAAGCTGAGAAATATTCTTTATGAATTTGTTATCAGTGTATGGAGTGATATAATTTATTTATTAAATTTTAAAAACAGAGTGAGATATAAGGTGGTTATTATTAATTTTTTCAATGAGAACTTGTTCTTTTAATCTCTATTAAATATATAAATATTCTGTTGCACATGGTCTGTGTCTCTTACGATGTCTCCTACGATGAGTCTATTTTATTTTTAGTTTGTTTTTATTTGAACTAAAATAAAAAAAATAACAAATAAACTCTAGGTTTTTTTTTTAAATGTATTTTCATATTAACAGATAACAATTGCATTGAGAAACATAAGTATAAATTATATTCATTATTTTAAATTATGTATAGATATAAGGATGTATTTGTATATATTTATTTCGTTTCTATCTTCATATTTATTTTTGTTTTAAATTGATAAAATATTTTTGAGTAAGTAGTTTATTTTAAAAGAGGAAAAGTATGTTTCTTTTATCATATCATTTTGTTTTGTTTTTTATTTTTACTTTTTCAAGAAGATTATAGATAGAATAAGAAGATTATAGATGGAATGGTATGAGTCTTTACTTTCTTTCTTTTTTTCTTTTTATTGCAAACAAACAAAAACTAAGATGAAATTTTTCTTTCTTTTTTTCTTTTTATTAAAAACGAACAAAAACTAAAATGAAAAATTTCTTTCTTTTTTTCTTTTTATTGCAAATAAACAAAAACTAAGATCAAAAAGACTATTATTGACATGCTTTCTAGTACACTTTGAAAAACAAGCAAAAATAATTCAAAAATAAAAAATAACATAAAGATGTATTTGTTGCCAAGTGATTAGGTATATTTTTAAAAAGATGTGATCCATATTTTATCTGTAAAATACATAGAATATTTTAGGTTTCGGTAGACATTAGAAATCATTTCATAAAATTATTGAGTGTTTAGGTTGGTGATGGACTTTTGTCAATCTTTTCATAATACTATTGCCAACCCTACTCAAAATTATAAGGTTTAGAGGTTCCCTCCACCTCACATTCTTTAAGATAAACAATTTTTTAAATTGATTTAAAAAAATAATTTAAATTTTGAAGTACTTAGCATAGTTCATGTTTAAGAAAAATGGCTGATATAAAGATAATTGGTTGTTGAAAACTCTATTGAAAGTTGAAAAAGTAGTTTTTAGATGAATGTTATTAAGCCAATCTAGTGAGCAAAAAATATTTAATACTATTATTTATTTTAAGATGGTATATAAATATGTTTTTGCATGATTATATTTATATTTTCTAAATAAAAATACTTGTTAAATAGTAATACTTTTAGGGCTTTGGTTAGTTTTTAACTTTTTGTTTAAACAATATATATTTTATTAAGATTAAAAGTAACATAAAATAGTTAGACAGTGATATAATTAAAAGGTTAAACAGTGCTAATCAAGGAGTAGTTTTATTAAAATAAATTTCTTAGTTTTAAAAGAGATAAACAATTTTAGATTAAAGTATTGAAATAAAACAAGATGATTATAAATCATTGCTATAATTTAATTTTAAACCATACTTCAAATAATTTTTAAAATCAAATAATAGGAAAACTTTGTTTCACACATACATTTATTTCATAGTATGTTTAGATAAATAATTTTAAAAAGATTATTTATTTTGAAATTATTTTGTGAAGAAAAGTATATCGTTTGCATATATATATTTTTGAAAGGTTACTCACATATTTTGTTCACAAAACCTGATGAATTGATGTGATAATGACCCGTAATTGTTATTAGGGTTAGATATTAAACAAGAACAATATCCTGATTTGTGTGGCCCACAAGTGTTACACGTGGCAGGCTCTTACGTACCTGAACTCTGACATCTACATCTGTGTATCTATCTTTCTCTATGAAAATCATTTCTAAACCTGTAGATTGTTGGTGTTTGTTTGTATATTTTTATATGAATAAAATATATAATATTAAGATAAAAAAAAACAAATATTAAAATAAATAGATGAAAAAGTAAACAAATTCTTTAAAAGTTTATAATAGTAAAATAAATATAAGTAAAAGAATAAATTGACAATATTAAATAATTAATATTTAAGATACTTGTTAGTATAATAAATATGGATGATAACATAATTTCTTTAGTATTTTTAATATTATAATAGACAACAAAAAAAATATTTAGAGCACTTATTTATCAATTAAAAAAGATAAGTTTTTTAGTATTTTTTTAATATTATAATAAGGTTTTGATTCTATATTAACTCTGGTTGTTGTTTGTGTTTTTAAAATATATTAGTTTTTTAATTTTAAAATATATAAAAAAAATTAATATACAAAATTTAGTGTATAACAACGTACTTAGAAGGAATAATATAAAAGATCCTTCCGATAATTATTTTCACTCGCGGAACTGCCGTGCTGAACTGACTCGTTGAGTCGCCTTACTCTCTCTTGACTCAGAGCAATTAAATTTTGGCATCACCAATATCGAACTTTCAATCAGAGACGGAACCACCAGAAAGTATTATTATTATTATATACATATATATATATATATATATATATATATATATATATATATATATATATATAGATTACTTCAACTATGTTAATTCTTAATTTTTTATGATGAACAATTTATAAGAGTATCATAAATAAAAATTAATATTTTTTGCAATTATATATTTGAAATATAAACTACACAAAACACTAATTAAATATATATCTATAGTTAGTAATAAAATTATTTATTTTTATAATAATTAATATATATTCATAATTAAGGATTCCATTTTATAATAATTTTGTAACCGTTATATACTTATTTGTAAATTTTACTATTTATCTATATATCTCATTATTTTATCATTTTATATAAATATTTTTTAAACTTAATTAACTATTTCTAATAAAACATTACGTGTGATAAAATTACAAAAATTATTCCTTTTATAATTATTTTTTGAAAATATTTTAATAATTATGAAAATTGAAATTTTATCTTTTATTACAAGTAAAAACGTATATTGATATATAAATTAAACACTGTTTTGTCAAATAAGAATATAAATATTAGTTATTAGTTTCATTCTATTATATAGTATCTTTGTAATTATAGTATAAATAATAGTTATAATTTATTAAGAAAAAACTATATTAACTATGTTAAAAGTTAATTATATCAAACTAAATTATTTTGAGATGACATAATTGCTTTGGAAGTGGTTTTTGAAGCGTATTAATATTTAATTTGTTTGTCTTAAGTTTAGAACAGTGTATTTAAATCTAAACCTTGGTAATATTAGAGTGTTTTAAATTTCATGTTGTCATCCCTTAAACTATATTATTAAATATTTTTAATGTGTAAAATTTAATAAACAATCTTTATTTTCTAACAGATTATAATCAAATCAACATGACAATCTATTTTCTTATTGAAAACCTGTGCTTGATGTTTAATCCTTGAATCTTCATATGTATGTTGAGATCTAAGTTCATTTTTCTCTAAGTTACTGACTATTGATTAGCCATTCTGCATGATTCTTTTTCACTTTTCTGCAGATTTACTTGTTTTATGTTCTTCTTGCGTTACTTAATTTATTAACAGATTTTATTCATAATCTTCATTGAAGGTTGGAACAGCTGTTGTTACTCGAAGTGATGGAAGATTGGCACTAGGTAGAATTGGAGCTCTTTGTGAGCAGGTATTGAAAAGAAAATTTTAGGGTTACATATCTTAATTGCAATGTATTTTGTGTATATGTGACTTAAATTTGTGTTTCCAATGAAATTGTGGCAGCTTAAAGAACTTAGCTCTCAAGGATTTGAAGTCATACTGGTAACTTCAGGTGCTGTTGGCCTTGGCAGGCAAAGACTTAGATATCGCAAATTGGCCAATAGCAGGTTCCTAGAATTTATCTTTTGTGATGATTGTATATCTTTTTCAATGAAAAATTATATTTTGTCATTTCCTATTACATGAACATTTTGTTAAGCAATAATGGATTTCACACATTTTTGTGTTCATAGTTTAAGTATTTTGATGTTTTAAACCCTATGATCATGTTTATCACAGAAAGTTTTAGACCCATTTGTGTGATTAAGAGTGAATGCGGGTAGGACTGAAGTTGCTAATGAAAACATGTTCACTTTCTATTAATTGAAGGTGAGAATGATTAACCTGAAAGAAATTGTTTGTTTGTGATACAGTTTTTCTGATCTTCAAAAGCCACAAGGTGAGCTTGATGGTAAAGCATGTGCTGCTGTTGGGCAAAGTAGTCTCATGGCTCTCTATGATACCATGTTCAGCCAGGTTGCGACAAAACTGAGTTGCTTGATCCAATATTGTTTTATTTTCTTTAGTTACTGCATTTTCAAATGATTTTGTTGTTTTCTGCATATTGATGCTGATATGAGATTTTTCTGGGTGCAGCTTGATGTGACTTCTTCCCAACTTCTTGTGAATGATGGATTTTTTAGGGATGCTGGCTTCAGAAAACAACTTTCGGACACAGTGAACGCGTTATTAGATTTAAGGGTTATCCCCATTTTCAATGAAAATGATGCTGTTAGTACTAGGAAAGCACCATACGAGGTAGGCTGATTTTTCCTCCTCTGTTTCATTTGAATTATCTCTACTTTTTATTTTAAAAAATTTTAGTTTTTTCCTTAGATTACTATCTTAGTTTGTTGAGATGGTTTGACAAAAAAAAAAAAATCTGTTGCAACAATATGTTAATTTGATTGACAAAAAGAAAATCAACAATATGAATTTGTAAAATCTGATGTGATCATCTTAAATTGCAAGCACTGTGTGCAGGATTCTTCTGGTATTTTCTGGGACAATGACAGTTTGGCTGGACTATTAGCCTTAGAACTTAAAGCTGATCTTCTTGTTTTATTGAGTGATGTTGAGGGCCTTTACAGTGGTCCTCCAAGTGACCCAAACTCAAAGTTGATCCACACATATGTGAAGGAGAAACATCAAGGGGAAATTACTTTTGGAGACAAGTCAAGATTGGGAAGAGGGGGTATGACTGCTAAAGTTAATGCTGCGGTTTGTGCTGCTCATGCTGGTATCCCTGTCATTATAACTAGGTACCTTTCATTTTTGTGTAGTTCTTTTAGCCATATAGAAAATTCTTTCACCAAAATATTACTTTTAGTTTCACTTTTTCTAAATACCATTACATAAACTGTTTTGGTTGAACATTGGGGAGTCACCTACTTATGCTAAATTTTTCAACCATGAATTCAACATCCAAAAGGGAATGGTTTGAATTAGATTTTCTTATGAAGTGCTTTGCAAAGGAATGGTTTGCATCAATTGATGTGTTCCTTTGCCCCCCTTTTTATATAACATCTAAAGTATGGATATCATATGAGAAGATAAGGGAATGTAGATATATATTCCACTATGTTAGAGTATAAATTATATCTAATAGTCTTCATGAGTTTGAAAAAAATAAAATGTTTGTTTCTACCATTGCTATTTATGGCGGCTCGTGAATCATGTAATTCTAGAAAGAAAAAAGTTGAGAAAAGAATGAAAAGGATTCTAATTTTTGTTGTGAGTTATAATTTGGAGGTAAAGCAGAGTTGAAAGTATAGATTAGGAATTTGCATTTGACTAACTTTGTATTATTTTTAAACCTCTCTTGAAGTGGCTATGCTACAAACAATATCATACGGGTTCTTCAAGGGGAAAGAATAGGTACTGTCTTTCATAAAGATGCTCACTTGTGGAGCAATATAAAGGAAGAGAGTGCACGTGAAATGGCAGTTTCAGCACGCGAGAGTTCTAGAAGACTTCAGGTGAATACAGTTGCATGTTGAGTAATTCCTAAATTGATCTTCCAATGATAGCATATCGACATTTTTTCTAAAGATTTTTAATACGATTTCCATCAAATACTATAAGTGTTGTTATATTCATCCTTATAAACCAATTTAAGGCTTATTAAATAATAATCAGTAAAATTTATCTGTCTTGTATTACTCTTACCATTGTAAATGTTTTACCTAATGATTTGTGCTACTATTTCTACTATATTGTCAATATAAACTCCAAACTATTTCTTCTTTTGTTGCTACTGCAATTATTACTTCTCAACACAATGAATTGAATTAGGGTAGTTCTAGAATTATATTTGATGTTTTTTGTATCAGATCCTCAAATCTGAAGAAAGGAGTAAAATATTATTGGCAATTGCTGATGCATTGGAGAAAAATGCAAGTGCAATAAGTCTTGAGAATGAAGCTGATGTTGCTGATGCTGTGCTTGCTGGATATGAAAATTCGTTGATATCACGTTTAACCCTGAAACATGAGAAGGCAAGAGTTTAATTGGTTGCATACTCTAGTTGAATAGTGAAGGATAAGATGCATGATTTTCTTTATTGTTATTGTCAAACACAGATTTCCTATGTTCCAAAGCATCTCTTATGAAGTTTTTCTTTTCTAAGCGTGTTTTAATCTAACCTCTATCTTTGTACTTTACAGATCTCTAAGCTTGCAAAGTCTGTGCGCATGTTGGCAGCTATGGAAGAACCAATTGGTCAAATTTTAAAAAGAACAGAGGTGAAAAATGAACACATTATAATTTTCACTGGTCTTGATTTGAGAACACATTATAACCATTGCTTTGACTGAAACCATATGTTTTTAAACTTCATGTTCTATTGTTCAACACTCATGGTGACAATGAGGATTATTGTTCTCTTTTCTCAGATAGCAGATAAACTCATCCTGGAGAAAATTTCATGTCCTTTGGGAGTCCTTCTGGTTATATTCGAGTCTCGACCAGATGCCCTTGTGCAGGTTATTTTAAGATTTTTATTCCTTCTTTTCTTACTTCCTTCTTCAATAAATTATGTTCAAGGTGAAAACATTTGAGCATGATTACAAATTATCAAGTTAGTATAAGTTGATTGTTGTTTCACTATGACATGCAATGTTGGTTTGTTCAATCTTTTGACAATAAGTATGTTGTATGAAATTTTAGTTTTGGATGTTGACCTTTTAGTGATATGGCTGAATGGATTAACAGATAGCTGCATTGGCAATTCGAAGTGGGAATGGTTTACTGCTTAAAGGTGGAAAAGAAGCCCAACGATCAAATGCAATCTTACACAAGGTTTACTATTTATTGATTTTGATTGAGGCATTTGTTTGATAAGGTTTACACAATGATTAATCTTTCATTGTCGTCATTTTAATCATGCATATGTTTCTATCTTTCATTTTTTTGTTTTCTGTAGGTCATTACTTCGGTGATTCCAAATACCGTAGGTGACAAACTTATTGGCCTTGTGAATTCAAGAGATGAAATTCCATACCTACTTAAGGTTGGATACTTCTAATAAAATCCCTCAAAAATTAATTTCTCTTCAATGATTTGCCACTAATTATACTCTACCTCAGCTTGATGATGTGATAGATCTTGTGGTCCCAAGAGGCAGTAATAAACTTGTTTCTCAAATCAAGGAGTCAACAAAAATTCCTGTTCTTGGACATGCTGGTAGTGTTCTTGTATAAGTTTCCTATTTCTTATATAAAACTTTTGCTGAATTTATTATTTTTGTAATGCAGATGGAATTTGTCATGTATATGTCGACAAATCAGCTAAGATTGATATGGCAAAACAGATTATTAGAGATGCAAAGACTGATTATCCTGCAGCCTGCAATGCAATGGTAACATTTGCACATCCTTTACAATTCACTAAGTAAAACATGTTCATATGTAACATTCCACTCCTTTTGGGTTTTACTAAATTGGTGTGTATGGTGTGATTGGAATTTATAGATTATGCTCATCAAAATATTATTGTTCTGGTATTCTTAGGAAACTCTTCTTGTACACAAGGATCTATCAAACAATGGTGGACTTAATGAGCTTGTCGTTGAACTCCAACGTGAAGGTATGACTTTAACTGCAAATGGGTTTTATGGCAAACAACATTGATCCAACTTGAAGATTTTTTTTTTTATTTTGGAATTTTTAACAATTCCCTTCATGGGATGAGAAGAGATTTTGTTATGTTAATTTTATTATGTAAATGTATATATATTAGATCATATCATGATATACTTGTACAATGAATCAGAAGTAAAATGTGCATGTTGAGGGAAGAAAAAGTAATCACAAAACAGAGATTGATATTAGTCTTGGAAATTGTAGAAGTGAGTTCAAAAGAACAGAGAGAATGTTTTATCTTGAAACAAGTTTTTCAAAGGAAAATCATATGTAATAGATATTGTGGGTTATTCAAGTCAAGAGAAATAAAACTCTTGTAGCAAAAGCAAGACAAGAAGTTGAATCCATTTTCATGAAAATATGGAAGAGGATTGTTTAATATGAAAGTATTCCAATTTATTTTTGTCAAATTTAAAACCTGTCAAATTTTCTTTTCTTGATAAATGGTGTAAGCAACATGCATCCTATTTTTTCTTCACAGTCAGAAAAGACTTGTATGAACAAAGACAAAATGTTTTGCAGGTGTTAAACTGTATGGTGGACCAAGAGCTAGTGGCATACTAAATATTGTTGAAACAAGCGCTTTTCATCATGAGTACAGTTCACTTGCTTGCACAGTTGAAATTGTAGAAGATGTATTTGATGCCATTAACCACATACATGAACATGGAAGGTATGTTAGGATCCTCCAAATATTTTTCATCCCATTCTCTTGTCATAGCACAATTGTGTTTAAAATTGTTCTTACTTTCTTTGTTTTTGCAGTGCTCATACTGAATGCATTGTTACAGAAGATCGTGAAGTTGCTGAGACTTTCTTAAGTCAAGTTGACAGGTATGTGACAAATTAATTGTGTCTCTTTCCAATTGCTATTTACACTCTTCTAGCTCACAAGATTTGAGTTATCAAGTATGATTTAGCATTAGTTTATCTTCAATAAATTATTCTATTTCATTAACATTACTTTCCCATTCCCCCCAAATCAATCCATGGATCTGAAAGTCTGTGCAATCTGTAAATTTCATACAATCAATCATCTATTTTTCTGCACACAAAAGATGTTTTCTTTCTTCTCACTTTCTTCATACATGGTGCCACATGTTTCCTTAATGACAACTCTGATAACTTGACTATGAATAACTCTTGTTTCTTCCTGATACTTACTGTGGAACATATGCAACTTTGCCTTGTGTACAAACAGTGCTGCAGTTTTCCACAATGCAAGTACACGATTTTGTGATGGAGCACGCTTTGGCCTTGGTGCAGAGGTAACGATCTTCTACAAAACTCATTGCTGTTAGTAACAATAACTTCATTTTCTCATTTGGTTCCATTAACTATTGAATAGGTTGGAATTAGCACAAGTCGAATTCATGCACGAGGCCCAGTAGGAGTAGAGGGTTTATTGACGAACAGATGGTATGCAAATCTAAGCTCTTTCCATCTATAGTTCCAATGATGAAAATAGAAATTTCAACGAGGAAAGATTCAATGGTTCAAATTTTTCTTTTGTGGGTCTCTTCAGTATATAATTTTATTTTACTTTTGCAACTATTAAACTAAAACACAGTTACTTCCCCCCACCACTTTTGCAAATAAAGTGCAATGAATGATATGAAAAAGTATGTTTAAAAAACAACCTATAACTCTTTAACTTGTAAATCACAATACCATTCTAGGCTTATAGTTACATTATCCAACTTTTTTTTGTTCTTATTTTCATATTTTGTGGATATAATGCAGGATATTGAGAGGGAGTGGGCATGTGGTTAATGGAGATCAAGGAATCAATTACACGTACAAGGAATTGCCACTAGAAGCATAACTTTGTATTTAGAACTTCACCCTCAAGCAAGGATTCAATCAGTTGCAAGCTAATATGCTCCCTCAAGCAAGCAACATCTCTGTTGTGTGCTGTTATGATATGCAGAAGTGGCTGAGATGTTGGCCATGTATAATGGTAACTATCACTTCACCCTTTTTTCCAGGGCATTTTTCTTACCTGGAGCAAGTTCATGGGAGAGGAAATAATAATATCAATGTTTGTATTCAATTATATTGCTCCTTGGTGCTCTTTTATATCATATTTCAGAGTTTGCATAACAGCAATGTTATTACAGTTATATTCACTGTATACTAGTGAACTTGAATAATTATGGAGAAGTTTTTATTATAGAAATTCTACTTTGTTTTATGCAGAATTGTTCTCAGTTTACTGTTGATAGAGGTTTAGTTGTACGGAACTTTATTGGCATATACATCCATTGTTAATCAAACGCAGTTATTTAAATATAATATTATTTATTAGTGTCAAATTTACTAAAATATTTGTAATTACTCTCCTTACATTCTTCTACTAAATACATTATTAAATATTTTAGCACAATAATATTTAAGTAGGAAAAAAAAAACAGAATAAAATCAATAGATCTTTTTAATTCTTAACTGTCAATCAATTTTAATAGATAACGTAATGCAGGGTCAATAAATTACCTTTAGTCTAATATTTCATGAAAAGAAGGTAAAGAACTTATAAAATATTTCATGAAAAAAAAAAAGTAACAAACACTTATAAAATTATAAAATTTTCTTTTTTTCTTTTATTAAAATGAAGTTTTATGGATGTAAAACTTGAGAAATGACCTAATCTTAAAGTGCTGCATTTTGTTTTTAAATGAAATAAAGATTTGTAGGATTTAAAGCAAACTTTTTTAGAGTAGTGTTAATGTCTAAGTGCTTTCTTACAAAGAATGGCTTTAGAGGAAGAAAAGCAAACATTATTATGGCATATAAAGACTGCAGTTTGACTTTATTATTGTTTGAACACACTTAAACAAAAATAATTTAGAAGAAACTAAAGAGATGCAAAAGCAAGAGGAGCAACTTATAGAAAAAAGATGGGTTCAAGAAAGTTTGAGTCCTTATGTTATGCCAGTAATTCTGGTACCTAAGAAAAATAATCATGGAGAATATGTAGTGACTGCAGAGCCATCAACAATATCACTATAAGGTATCGTCATCTTATTTTTATCTAGACTTAATGACTTGTTTGATGAAATACATGGTATTGTAGCATCCCCATTAAATGAAATTGTTAAGAAAGATGTGAGGTTTAAGTGGGGAATAACAAGAGGCTTTTGATAGCCTCAAATACAAACTCACACATGCACTTATCTTAGCTTTAACAAATTTTGAAAAATCTTCTGAGACATAGTGTGATGCTTCAAATGTAGGCATAGGAGGTGTTCTCTTACAAGAAGGGCATCCTATAGCCTATTTTAGTGAAAAGTTAAAAGGGACGATGGGAAACTATTCTACTTATGACAGAGTTATTTACCCTAGTTAAAACTTTTCATACTTAGGAACATTATTTTCTACCTAAGGAATTGTAACTTATAGTGGTCATGAATCCCTTAAATATCTTAAGAGCCAAGATAAACTCAATAAAATAGGCAAATGTTATGGCTGATGCATTATCTAGGAGGCATGATGCATTATTATCTATGGTTGAAACTAAAATACTTGGTTCTGAACCTTTTAAGGAATTGTGATATGATGTTCATGATTTTGGTGAAATCTATAAAAATTGTGAAAAGATTTTTATAGGCATGATGATCTTTTTAAAGAAAAATAAGTTGTGTGTACTTAAAGGTTCAATGAGGGAATTATTTGTAAACGAAGCTCATGAAGGGGGATTAATGAGACATTTTGGGGTTCGAAAGACCATAGATATATTGCATGATCATTTCTTTTGGCCTCACATGAAACATGATGTGCACTCTTTTTGTAATAAATGTATTACTTGTAAGCGTGCTATGCATCATGGGATGTTTATGCCTTTACTTGTTTATAACTTTTCTTGGATCGATATTTCTATGGATTTTGTTTTGGGTCTTCCAAGGACCAAAGGGGGAAAAGACTTTATTTTTTTTTGTGGATAACAAGTTCTCAAAGATGGCCCATTTCATTCCTTGCTACAAGAGCGATGATGTCAATCATGTGGCCAATTTATTTTTCAAAGTGGTAAGATTACATGGCATTCCAAGGAGCATTGTTTCAGATGGAGATGTCAAATTTTTTAGCTATTTTTGGAAGGTCTTATGGGGTAAGTTAGGTACAAAGCTTATTTTCTCGACAACTTGTCATCCCCTTAAATCGATGGACTGACAGAAGCACTAGTGCAGATTTGGGATTTTACCTCGCCTTATAGGCCTCGGTTATGGCGGAACCGAAGCCTATAAGGAGGCGGTGGCAATTTTGAAATTAAAGGGAACTTATAGGCCTCGGTTCAGTCAAAAACCGGTGCCAAATGCCGCTTTAGGCCTCGGGTCTTAAGAAACCGGTGCCAAAGAGGGGTTATAGGCCTCGGTTAAGGAGGCCCGAAGCCAAAAGGTTGCCA
>Ga0209589_1000419_pt1 | contig 58471 bp, 50 predicted proteins | sample CowpeawhiteBW_FD_187525 | JGI IMG/M metagenome (GOLD analysis project Ga0209589, IMG submission 187525) | Root nodule microbial communities of legume samples collected from California USA - Cow pea white BW (SPAdes) (version 2) | ecosystem: Host-associated > Plants > Roots > Nodule | place: USA... | reverse complement strand
TTAAGTTCCCCACCCTTACCACAAGTAAGCGGCCTGGGTCGAACACCCTTAACTCGTGGTTAATTCGTTTAAGTTCCCCACCCTTACCACAAGTAAGCGGCCTGGGTCAAACACCCTTAACATACAATCGATTTTGCCAAAAATAACATACACCACAAATCATCAAACACCCGACATACACAATAGCATACAAAGCATTAATAGCATTAAGCATAAACGCAAAAGAAATGTACCAAGCGTAATGAACATAAGGTACCAGTTATTACAGACATAGGCACAATAATACTTTCAAATCATTAAAAAAATCAAAGTCTTATTATGCTGAATCATGGGCCACCTCCACGACATCATCCGCCTCTTTCTCTTCTTCGGCCGCCTCCTTCTCCGCTTCCTCGTCCGGACTACTCTCATCCTCATTGATAAGCTTCCCATCAACAACATCCTTGTTCACATAAAATTTTGAATCAGTGGCATTAACATCTTGGTGAAAAAAGGCTATCTGCCGCAATCCCTTCTGAAAGCCATTGATATGCTCGTGGATGATGCAACCCTTCAAGTCATCAAGTTCACCTACAACACCATCATATTTTTCTTTCAGCTCATCATAGTCTGCCTCCAAATCTTCTATCTTCTTGTTCAGTTTTCCCTCCGAGTCCAAACAGCGGATCTTCCATGTTCCCAGCCTTTTTCTCTCCTCCTCCCAACTCTCCCTTTCCTTCTTCCAAGCGGCTCTCTCCTCCTCAAACTTGTCGACCTTTCCCTATAACTCCTCCACTTTTTTCCTACCTCCTTCTTTTACTTCCCGTCGATATAGAGACCCAACACGACGGCTCAATATCAACGCCTTACTTCCAAACTTGACCATCGTCCTCACAATATGATCCGCCTCCATACCGTCAATGGAGTTGATGATGGTATCTGGGAGGTTGATCGCAATATCTTTTCTAACAGATATCTCTGGCAACTCAATCAAACTGGACTCCGGTCCCTTTGCCCCGCTGACCGATCCTGCCCCACTAATCGACCCCGCCCCGAGTAATGCCGCTCTCACCTTCTTCACATCCTTCCTCTTGCCGGGTCGAGGCGGCAACTCGGCCTTCCTCTTGGTCCCGCCGTGCATGTGTACCTCGACCAATGATTCCTGCAGGTTGGGAACATCAGTCTTCCCGGCTGCCTTGGCCTTAGCAGCCATTTCTTTCCTCAACGTCTGGAAGAACGCCAAATTCTTCTTTCCCGATTGCGCCATGTGCCCTACAATAACATATCAAACCCCGGTTAATACAACTTAGAATCATTAACATAGTTTAAGTAATAAACAGATACCTTCAATATCAATAATCAGGTGCACCGAATTATGAACTCTAACTAGACCCTTAGTGGCAACTTATCAGTAAACTTCATCAAGGTCTCCACCACCTCCTTATCCCCCGTCGACAACTCGTCGGTGCCCATATCCTTATACCGAGAGGGGGTTCCCGTCCAGCTAAATGGGAACTTCGTACTCCCATCTGCGTTCAAGAAATGGGACTTGCCCTCTTCCTTCACCACAACTTTAAAGTATCCGTCCTCAAAATGCTTGAAGGACTAAGAGAATGCGTCCAATCTCCTGATGCTGGGACGACTTATCAGAGATAGCCAAGTAGTTGATTGGCGGGGCCTAGTATCATAGAAGTATAGAAATGCATAAGGAGAAGGCTGCAGATATAGGGATTGGCACAAAACGCGGAAGGCTTGCACATAAGCCCAACTGTTTGGGTGCAACTGTGTAGGCGCAACGTTCAGCGCACACAACACACCCATGGTGAAGTTGTCCAGCGGCAACCGCACATGTAGCTGAGAGAAGTGGCACATGTACATATAGAAGAACTTTTCGGTTGCCCCCTCTTGCCCGTGGCATATGCGATCGATGGCGCTCACCAGTTCCAAGGAAACAATACCCCCACTTACACCTTTCGTGATAACAGGTGTACAATTTAGCCAGGAGTTAAACAGATGAGACCACCGAAATAAGGACGACTAATTACAAACGTCGGCAGCCACCCACCCGTAGCCGCCCTTGGCCGGCCAATTACTCTCCGCTAACTCCTTCAGAGGGTCTTCTCGAACCTCAGTTACCGTCTCCATAGGGAATCTACCTACCATACCCCCAGAACTGGTGCTCTCCTCTTCAACATGTCTATCTCTACTCCTCCCAGACTCTATATTCTCACTACTAGACGTAGACAACGACACGCTATCACTACTAGACATACCTTTTCTTTTCTCTAGAAAGATGACGGTTGGAATTAGGAACAAGTCAGACAGGAAAACACACACAAGATCTCTGACTGAAAATTCTCGCGAATGAACCAACAAACCCTTACTCGTTGTAAAATCCACATTTATAGGACAAAATCCCAAACGGTAAAACCCTTTCCCACCAAAATAACAACCCATACCAATCGACACAATCATTCCAAAAGACATGAGTGTTAAAAAAGACGGCGCAAAAACCCCTTTGATTTGACCTCTGACATCCCTTCACCTGCCATCAACCCTTTCTCGCCTTTAGCCTTAACACTGTTCATCACACTTAAAGGCTGGGGGACTGGTGTACCACACCTAGCCGGTCCCACTAGCATATTAACACATATCACCCTTGATCGACACCTATGTCGGTCAAGGCTGGAATAATTGGTGTACCACACCAAGCCAACTTAACAAAATAATAATAAAACGATCACCATACCTATACACCAAAACATTCAAGTAACCGGCCTAGGCTGGGCTGACCTAAGCCTAGTCGGCCTGAACCGGTAACATAAACATCCAGAGGAATAACCTGCCTAAGATAGCATATGAGCAACACAAACCGTCAAGGGAAGTAGTCGGTTTAGGCCGACTACCTTAATACACTTAGCAAAACTCCCCTTATATTCAATGAGCTCACAGTAATCAATCTAAGGGCCTGGGTTAGGGCAGGCCCACTTACAGCCCAAACTAAGGCCCAAGCTAAGGCCCGGCCCATGGCATAACCAGACATAATTAATACTCTATAAATACCCGTGGACCCCAGTAATTAAAGGTACGCATTCATTACTCCATTAATCATCTGATTTGACTTTTTGAGAGTTTTAACTGACTTGAGCTTCGGAGTCCCTTCTGCAGGTAACCCCTCCTGGGTCCAAGCAAACATGTATCAACCGGGAAGAGGCCAACTGAGGAGATAGTGGACTGCATAGGTAAAGTGACGCTCGTGCCTAACTTATCTTGTTTGTTCTCTACAGGTATTGGCAGATTAAGTTACAACTACCACTTTAATGGAACCCATGTCATAAAAAAAAAACTGGTTCACTATTTAAACATATCAGAAACATGTTTAACATTAATTAATTTGTGAGAATATATATATATATATATATATATATATATATATATATATATATATATATATATATATATATATATATATATATATACGAAAACATTCGATGAAGTCATTGATTATGGTTGATTTTATTTTGCCCATCAAAGACCACTTTTATGGACACATACATGATTTTGTAGACAAGTTAATAAACAAATAACTAAAAGAAATCCAATTTGCTTCTAAATGATAAGCCTCCTCTAGCATTCTTATACAAACACGATTTGATATCTTCATAGAATTTGGCTGGTGTTGGTGGATGTATATCTGTTGTTTGTATAAACAGTTCAATGTCATGGGAAATTAAGGGACGTATGGACATGCACACTACTACTTCGGATCTGAACATTACACTGTGTTTGTAAGGGCACTCTAGTATATTAGCCCATTTAAGATGTCCATCAAAATAAAGTATCATCCTTGTGTGTTGTATATACTTAAAGTCTGCTGAAGATGAAGCAGGCATCCTCTATAATAGATAGAGTATTTCATCTGCTAACCTTGTGAAGATGACAAATACTTCTATAATGTTGTTAATTGGAAATTTGGGCTTATACATAATCATACCAATAATATTGTCATCATTGGATAGCTCAGCAGCATGATACATTACCCACCCATCTTCATTGGAGTTTGGTTCGTGGTAATACAACTTGTTAATGTTATTAGCATCTGGTACGTGCACACACTTGCAAAATTTGTCCTTCAAAATTTGTAACGTGCAACTGTATGGAATAAGAAATAAAGTTGCAATTGTACTTATAAAGTGTACATCGTCTTTATATTCTTTCATTTCTCCATTTGCGTAAAGTGTTCCTAGATAAGAATTTGAAATATCATCTACACCATCTATAGTATGTAAGGCTTCCATTTGCTTAAGCATATTTTCAAATATGGTTCTGCTAAAACCATAAATAAACAAAATCAATTTCAAAGACTTTACGAAATGGAGAATTAATTGAATTGATTACGAAGAACAACCAAGGGGAGAAAGTATCAATATTGCTTGGTGAAGACTTTGATTTCTTTTGTCATATATAGGGAAATAAAATTTAGTTTAAATCAATAAAGGATGCATTTTACAAAAATGCCCTTCATTAACTTATAACATAAGTCAAGTTTCCCACCAACTTTATTTTCCGCCAACCTTATGTCTCTGTTTCATTGACAGAAGTGTTGGTTGTTCCTTTTCCACCAATCTTTTAGACTTTATCACACCTCAATGAATTCAACAAGTAGTTTAACCAACATGAAGAAAAATGCACATCCAACCCCTACTGCCAACATGGAGTAACTTTTACTGAAAAGGTTAGGTCAACATTTATTCCTTCATTTATTTGTTTTTTTTAAATATTGTCTTTTTCCGGTTCCGACCTTAGTACAACACCATAAAAATCAAAACTTTAATCGTCCAAGTAACAAGGCATGTGTTTGAGTGTTGTTTTATAACAAAATGTGTGAAGGTGAACCTCTAACACTTATAACATTACACTCCAATGTAGGTCCAATGTTTGCGGGAACAATTTCTTCATTTAATTATATTTTTTACTTTAAAAAAATGACGTTATGAATGTTACACTTGTACATTTAATGAGGACATCAGAAGTTATAAACCCAATATCCTTTAAAGACATTCTTTTATTGGACGACAATGACGTCGAAAATTATTGTAACGATTTTATTACTAACACAATCCAAGATAACCATGACCAAGAAGTGCCTAAAGTTGGTATGACCTTAGAAACAATTGATGAAGTAAAGCAATTTTATAGGAAGTACGCAATGACTTGTGCTTTATCAAATTAGTTTGCAATCGTGAAGGCAATTGTGTGGCGTCAATCCCTCATGAATTGAAAAGTATCCAACACAAAGAAAATAGTGTGCTGCCAAAATAAGCATTGTAAAGAAGGGAGGACAATGGCATATACGACATATAATCAATATCCACAACCATGACCTTAGTCTGAAAAATTCAAGGTTGATACGTGGAAAGAAAAAAATTAGCATGCAGGTGAGGTGGACACTAAATATGAATGATGAAGCAAGTGAATGAATTAACAAGAGCTTCCAATTGTTGGTATGTGAAACAGGCAAATTTGAAAATGTTCCATTTATGGAGCATGATGTCATTGATAACAAACTTCTCAAACATGTGACAATTAAACAATGAGTTCTTTTATGAGATTGATTTCATTTTAGAACGCCGAATAACAAATATTTTTTGGGTCATTGCACGATGTAAGACCCGAGAAATTTAAATAATTAAATAAATCATTATTTAATAAATGCAGGTCGTGGGAGGCTTTATGGAATTTAATGTGGGTTGTTATAATGTGGAAAAGTACTAGCTTGAGTGGTTGAGAGTACTTAGTTATGTTAAAAGGACATAGGTTCGAGTTCTATGTATGCTAATTGTATGTTATATTAATAAGTGTATTATTTTAATGTTATGTTTGAATTGAGTAGTGATAATGTAATTCTAAAATTATAAGAATTATCACGAAACATGAATTGGTTGAATTGGTTATGCATTAACTTTGTAATTGAGTGGTTGTGGGTTCAAACCTTACTAAGAATGAATTTAACTTTCTTTTTGCCAAAATTTTCTTTGGCATGGAGATGAAAAGGCAGAAAACCCTAGCTGCCAAGGGAGGCAGCTTAGTGGGTTGGGAGACAACCAATAATGGTCTTTGAATGGTCATTAACACCTAATTCAAAGCCATTTTCATTTCCCCTATCATTAACAAGCATTAAGGCTTAGTTAAGGGTCTAATTAAAGAGTTTTTGGGTGAAGAAAGAGAGAAAAACGTGAAGGGGTAAAGAAAAATGAATTTGATAGTGGAAGAGGGTCTGAAGGTGAGTGTTATGTGGAAATTGATAAGAGCATCAAGTGTACTGGAAGAAGGCCAAGGTTGGACTAGTGGTGGCAGAACAGAAGTCTTGATTTCTCCATTTTGAACAAGGATTAACAAGTTAGGGGAGTTCCTTCACGTATATACATGCTTTATGATTGTTTAGTATTGTAATGTATGATCATGATGCCCTGCATAATCCCAAATCGTGGTGTTTTTTAGTTTATGGAAAAATTCCCAGAAACCGCTTGGCGGATTTGAATGTGCTGCCAGGTGACGCATGAGTAATAACACCATTCTGGGTTTTTTTGTGATGAACTGCCTGGCGGCAAGGGTGACTCCGCCAGGTGATGCGAACACTGTGAAAAACGCTAATTTTCATACTTTTCACGCAGCAGGAACCGTTGGGCGCAACTTTGATACCGCCAGGCGCCAAGTAGGCGTCAAAAAATTTTCTGGTTTGCGTAGTTTTTGTAAAATTGCGTTTCCTAATTCGTTGTTTGTGTGATTGATGAGTATGTTTTTAGTAGTGCTTGCTGAGCCATGTTGAATATATGAACATATATATATGTTAGCTCAAATGTATGATGTTATAAGTGTGTGAATAAGGCCACTATTGATGATATCACTATGACCGAGTGTTGCATGATCATGACGGGTATTGGGAAAGTATGGGAACATGATAATCATACTTTAAATGTAATGGAATTGCAAGGGCATGCGGAATAAGTATATAACTTTCATTGTGTCTTTTGTGGGGTATGTGAATTGTAAGCATGCAAAGGGTTGGTAAAATGAGAAGGGGAAAATAAAGTGTGTGTTGGAATTGATTTAAGAGGTAAGTATATATGAATTATAAAAGAGAGGAATGTGTGCTTATACTTGAAAGATGCATATGTGTTGTGATGTTATAATTTGGAATATATGAATGTGTATGTTCATTTCTGGATGTTTGATAATTGAATGGTTGAATTCTAGGAAATGAATTAGAGTACCTAAAACCAGTAGTGTCACATTACTGGTGTAGCGTTTGGCGGTATAGACTGAACCGTCAAGCGATAGTAGGAAACATGAATGTCTTGTGAGTTGTGGCACCCAACGGTGATGTGGAACTGCCAGGCGGTTTGTACTGCCATTTCGCCTAGTCACGCTTAGGCTGCACTAGGCGATGGTGTAGTGGCAGGGTGCGTTGTGATATGTTTTGCTTGACTTGTTATGTTGGTCCTGGTCTGGGATATGCTTGATGTTGTCAGGAGCGGGTAGATTCATGACTGGTGATGAACACATGATGATATATGCGGGGAGGTTCATAACCTGATACTCTCGTGTGGGGATACGAGCGGGGCGGTTCGTATGTTCTGTGCTCACACTTAAGAGATGCTGCGAGCGAGAAGGTTCGTAGCTGGTGGATCACGTGTGTTGGACTACGGGCGGGGAGGTCTGTAGAGTTGGACTACGAACAGGGAGGTTCGTAGAGTTGGACCACGAGCGGGCAAGTTTGTGGAAGCATTGGAATCCCTAAGACCAGGTTGAGTATGTACCTTGTATAGCATAGTGTGTTTTTCTTGTTTTCGTTATCATGTTGTGATGTGAAACTTGGATCAGGGGATGTTTTGCCATGAGCGGGTAGGTTCATGGATGGTAGTGAACACGTGATGATATGAGCGGGGAGGTTCATATCCTGTTACTCTCGTGTGGGGATATGAGCGAGGTAGGTTCATATGTTTCGTGCTCACACTTGAGAGATGTTGCGTGTGGGGAGGTACGTAGCTGGTGGATCACGTGTGTTGGACTACGGGCGGGTAGGTCCGTAGAGCAGGACTACGAGTGAGGAGGTCCGTAGAGCAGGACTATGAGCGAGGAGGTTCGTAGAGCAAGACTATAAGCAGGGAGGTTCGTAGAGGCAAGACCACGAGCGGGCAGGTTCGTGTGAGCATCATAAACCCTGAATCTGAGGCTAACCATTTGTGTGTTGTGAAGGTTGAAAAGCCTTGGGGATTAAAGTCTTTGCCAAGAACTAACTAGAATAAAATAATTGGGTGTATTGTTAAGTTTATTAAATTAACTAATTGTTTATTTTGAGCTCACCCTTTATGTTTGTGTTTGGCGATGATCGTGTGATTCGTTACGCGGGAGCAGATGATGTTACAGGTGATGCTGGTGATACATGGAGACGGAGAGAGGGCTAGCTTGTAATAAGATTATTATTTATTTATGTTTAAATTATGGCACATTGAAAAATAATTTAAATTTTCCCGCATTTGGAAATAATAAAATTTTGTCGATTGATTTTCTATATTTTATTTTACTTATTTAATTAAGTAATTTACAGTAGGGATGTTACACACGGAGTCGGGTAGCATGTAAAGAATTTGGTGATGTTATTTCATTCAACACATCTTATCTAACAAACAAGTATGACATTCCATTTGCACCATTTGTGGGTGTCAATCACCATTTGTGGATGGTAATCAGCATAAGATGTGGATTATTGTCTTTAGAAGATACATCGACATTTTTGTGGCTATTTTAGTGTTGGCGTCGATGCATGTCAAATTAGTCACCAAACGACATTGTGACAAACCAATCTAGGGTAATACAAAACATAATTGAAATTGTTTTTCCAAAATCAAGTATAGATGGTGCCTTTAGCACATGATGAAAAAAAAAATATGAGAAGCTGCAAGGATACTCTTAATATAAAGGTATCAAGTCCGAAATGAAAAAATGGGTGCACGAGTCAGTCACGGTGCATGACTTTGAAACTAGGTGGTCTGAATTCATCACAAAAAATGAATTAGAAAATAATGAAGGGCTAAGCATGATATATAAGGACAGAAATCGATGGGTGTCGTGCTACTTGAAGAACAACTTTTGGGCTAGCATATCAACAATACAACAAAGTAATGGACTAATTTTTTTTATGTATTTATCAATTCCACAACCACATTACATCAGTTTGTTGTGCAGTATGACAATGCTCTAAGACACAAGGTAGAAAAAGAATGTGAAGCTGACTTTGCCTCAATCAACTCAATCCCTAATCAAACGTCAATTTCAAGAGAATTAGACGCATGCGAAATTTGGTGAGATCCAAAAGATCGAAGATAAATTATGTCATAAAAAGAGTTTATTTTAACGGTTGTATATCCAATTACGTGGTCCTGCAAGTGTGTTTATGGGACGAAAATTGTGCAAACAAATAAGTTGTATTTATTTATTGTCAAAGTTTCGCGGTATTCTATGTTGCCACTGTTTGGTTGTGGTTGCACAAAAAGAAGTTAAAATTATATCTTCAAAATATATACTACCGCGGTGGAGTAAACTTATCCAAAGGAGATATACATCAATTACAGTCGCTTACAACACCAAAAGTGACGATCCACAAATGCAAAGGTACCAAGCATTATGCAAAGAATTCTTTGACATTGTAGATGTAGCATGTGAAACTAAATTGGAGATTGAAACGTTGTTTAAGCAATTGAAATCCATACACACCCAAATTGGATCAAGTTCATCATGTATGCACAATTACAACATAGTTGAATAGTCCTTAAGGCAGAACATACTAGTAAACCAAGCTTATTGTCGAAGCTCAATTGCAACAAACCACACAAATGTTTGTAGCTCCGTTGCAATGAAGAGAAAGGGTTGGCCAGATACCTTAAAGATGAAATCAACGGTAGAGAAGGTTAACAAGTAGAAGAAGTCCACCCCACCAAAATTAAAACCACCCACTAACACTAATGTACGTGTTTTTAACATAATAACGGGTTACATATGTTTTTGAATATTACAATGACAAAATTAAAATAATTTGTAGGCAACTCTTGATGGTAATGTCTAGAATAAGTGCAACCATTATGATGGTCAAGGACAAAATACCAATGAATGGGTTTGTTTACAACACATAAGTCTTTGAAATGCACTAAAATTATAATGACATCCAATACTAAAAATAACCCAAATGAATAGATAGTATAAGAATTGATTGTTTAGGGTTGTATAAGTATCTTTCTCAGTTGTATTTTTTGTATAACCCTGATGGCAATCATCGTTTTCCATGAGCTAACATGTGTGGTTCACATCTTTCATTTCAATAGTTGTCCATATGGTGAACTTTGAATAGCACAAAAAATTATGATCACATTCTTTACTAAAAATAACCTCATGTGTTTAAATAAACGCCTTTCTCATGTATGTTTTTTGTACATGTGTAATCACATTAAATTTTTTCATCATGAAACATGTATACTTCACATCTTCTACTACAACGTGGAGTTCATATGTTGACCGTTTGAATGGTCAAATATTTTGATGGATTTCATTAATAAAATTAACGAAAGTAATGGATCTTCTAGTAACTGCCTTTTTTTGATACAATAAGTGTCTTTTTGAATTAGTTTTTTGTACAAGCCTCATGCTAATGATTTCTATCATCATGCAATGTCTACTTCACATCTACTTAAATATGTGTTCATATATTTAACTTCAGAATATACATAAAAAAACTTGATAACAACAGAAATCATAATGACTATATCATTAAAAAGTACTACACATACTTGTCAAAAGTCATAATTCATCAACTACAATGTCACAGTAAAATAACTACCTTTCTCAGCAAAACATATTGTTCAAAAGTATTTGTTTCTTACATTTTCACTTCACACAACAGTTCCTACATTTACAAAACAAGTGATTCATATCACTATCCATAAAAATATTTTGCCATCCTTTTCTTCGTTGGACCGTACCCTGCAAACGGAGTTTGGATTAGATGACTTTTGAACCATAAGCGTGGGTGAATCCTGATACGCACATACAGATTGTTGTTCTTTGCATTTCAGTCGTTTACATTATTTGAATCTTTTCCTAACTCATCTTCAGCTTCGCTTGTGTATTCCACCTTAAAACATTGATAGTAACATAATACCTCAGAACTGCCAATTGTTGCAAAAAATTTGTTCCTCTTAACTGTAAACGCATTTCGTTTCACAGGAGTCTTCCATTGTGTGTGTCGTTCATGTAAATGGTCCTCATTATTTGTGACATTTTGTTCATCAACATTATTAGGAGAAACAAAATGCTCACAACTTTCCTCATTTCTTTGTGTTTTTGTCTCATCAACCACTGCTTTAAACTTAGAAATGGCTCAGCCAAGTTCATGAATATCACGTTCTTGTTGTTGAATAACACCCATAAGCTGCTCGTTTTCTTTGTTCCACTTCCTTTTTCTTTTTCTCGTAGTTGTGACCACATTTTGAAAAAGCTTCTCTCACAACTAATTGAGCAAGTTCTTGATTAGATACACAAAGATCATGAACTATCTACAAAATAATTGCAAAACACATAATAGAAATTACCACATTCTTTTCATGACTGCATCCTTTTTCTTCACAAAAATGAAGTGATCAAAAGCCCGCAACTGAAACAAAAAAATCCAATAAATCTAAAACTAAGTACCCACTTAATATAAAATAACAAACTCATTAACCAAGTAAGTTAGTGTGATTTCCCTACAATAAATAAACACACCCATTGCACAAACTCCCAAACACCATCCTAGTTATATTTAACTATATTCGTCAAATCATCTACAATTTTAAAAGTGTAAGAAATACTATTCCATTTCTATTAGTCAAAAGAAACTCATATATTCCTAATAAAATATACAACCTGCAAAATTCTTTGACATCAAGAGATTCACAATGCTTTAAAAGAAACTTATATATCACAGTAACTGTTACCTTCTTTTGAGAGAATTTCTTCCTACACACACTTTCCACGTGAACATCCTCCAAATCACTTCTATCTCCATAAACCCTCAAGCCAAGACCTAAAGATACGTCTAATAACTTAAATGCTACAAGTTCAGAGTTAATTAAAAAATCACCTTTGCTTTCCACCTACACATTACATAACTCACTTAAAAGCTTTCAACTGATCATAATTGTCTCATTCAAAAAATGTGAACCACCAAAATGGTGTTCCTTCAATACATTGCTTTTGCTCCACACTTAACTCCTTATTCAATAAACTGATATACTATGTTCTACAAATATCGATATTACAAACCATAATTAAATTAAAATTACTAAAATATAAATCAATTTCAAGGACGAAGAACTAACATATCTCACTTATATCACTACATTGTCCAACTTCTTTACCTTCACTACATTCACCCATCTTAGCTAACTTGTAATAATGAAAGGCATTAAGCAACTTTGATGACCACAAATTAACCAAACCCACACAAGGATACAATTTCATAGAATAACCACGATTTATATGCTTCCTTGTGAAAAAACAAACACATAACAACCACTCAAACCCCATAAACTAAAAAACAAATCATCACACTAATTCCACATAACAATGTCAAAAACCCTAAAATCAATCTACCACAAAATTTTGAACATTAGTATAATGAACGAGAGGAGAAAAAAAAACCCAAAAATATAACTTACCAACAAAAACAACTTCCCTTCCTTTCACTGCCTCAGTGGTCAACCACAACGAATAATAAACAACTATGAAAACGTCAAGCCACCCACAATAAAAAAATCAAATATGTCAATGGTATCAAGGTTTCACGACTTAACAAAAAAAAAATCACAAAGAACAATCTCAAGAAAATTGTACACGTTTGTCTTTCAAAGGGTTATGAAGACCACAAAGCAAGAACCTTGTTCAAAGACAAAAATTTGACGATCGATTACGAAGACGTAACATCGATGATGATAGAGGAACCATGTCTTGAATGACACCCAAACCTTCACTGAAATGCTTTGTTTGAGAAGTTTTCTCTCTTTCAAACCAATTCTTTTTGTCTTTATCACGCGCTTCAACTATTGTGGACTCCACATGCACCTTCAATTACCACGTCCAAGCAGTTTAAAAAAAATTAAAATTAAAGAACATGTTGACATGTCAGTTGACACCTGGCGGGTAAGAAAAGGGTCAAAAATTGAAGGTCATTGTATCATTATCCTTTCCCTCCTTTTGGTTTTCGTTGCTGCAACATACATTTGTATTTTGTTTTTATTTCTTTTTGTTTTTTTTTAAATCGTGCCGAAGAGATATTAAAAACGACCAATTAGATTTATCTTTTGAAATATTAATAAAGAAGATTATAGTATTGAAAGGAGATGAAATAATAATAGGTTAAAAGTTAGGGTTTTGGGGGAGGGTGCGAACAAGAGTTGGAGAATTTGAGAAAGTCGTGGAGATAGAGGCTGAGAACCATTTTCATAGACACTAATCCAAGTAGGGATAGTTGAACTTGTATATTCCTTTTCTCTTTTATAATTTGATGCATGGTTCTTGTTGTTCTTCTTTGATGTATGTGTATACCATGACACTTGGGTGCCATTGTTACAAGATTATTATGTTCTTTTGTTGTCTAATGGGTACATAAACCCATGCATGAGTGTCGTAGGTTCTTTATGAACATGTGTTTATGTGCTCCAGCCATATGTTTTTCATGGCTGGGTTTGTAGTGTAATTTTTATTTTGTTGGCTGTGAACCTAGTCAATGGAGTTCATTCTTCTGTGTGATCATTGTTTGCGTTTTGGAAGAGGTTTATGTGGTGAAGAGTGATGGGTGCAATTTTGCTTTGGTATCATCTGCCTCTTTCTTTTCCTTCACATGGCATTTTGTTTTCATTCGCTATGGTTGTGTAAGACCCGTGAAATTTAGTTAATTAAATTAATAAATGCGGGTAGTGGGAGCCTTTATGATATTAATTATTGATTGATATGATGTAGAGTAGTACTAGCTCAAATGGTTGAGAGTACTTGATTGTGTGAGAGGACTTGGGTTTAAGTCCTATATGTGCCAATTGCGTGTTATTTAATTGATTATTATTTTAATAATATGCTTGAGTATGATGGGTGATAATTTAATCTTATATTTACAGGAATTATCACGAAACATCAATTGATTGAATGGTTGTGCATTAAGTTGGCATTAGCTTGGTTATGGATTTGAACCTTGGTAGACTTAAATTAAACTTTCTGTTTACCAAAATTTCTTTTGGCGTGAATGTGAAAGGGCAAGGAAACCCTAGCAACTAAGAGGGGCTGGAGAAACAGCCACTAATGAACCTTCAATAGCAATTAAACTCCAAGTTTAATGTCATTTTCGTTTTCCTTTTATCATTGCTAATTAAGACACCATTAAAAGACAAATTGTGAGTGAGTAGAAGGTTTTTTAGGCTGGATTTTTGGAGAGCTTTGATAGAGGTCGTACCCCACCAAATTAAAACAGAATAAATGTAGTATATGAAAGTGAACCAAGTCGTCTCCCAACGACCAATATTTTCATTCAAAGCTTCAATTTCCATATGAACATAACAATACAACACAAGGGGGGTTTGGCAGACAGATTCAGAATGCTAATCAACAGATTACATTAAATGCTACAGTGATTAAAACCGTATTGACATCCTTGATTCAAACGCAATTTCACTTATCATAGGCCACCAAATTAACACCAACTCTGCCTTATCTCAATCCACTAGATAATAATTCACTAAGCAAAAATTACAATCTAGCTTCATTATACAATTAAGCAATGCACACATCCTTAAATTCGTGACAGCCAAGCTACATACATTAAGCATGAACGTATCTTAACCAAAACGTATGCAATTACTCTGTAAATTAAGCATTAACAGATTCACCACATGCATTCCACGAATTCATAACAAAAACATGGCAGATTTCACAAAATAAGCACAACCTCAAAGCTTCATTGCATTTTTCATCAAGGAGTCAATACACGAATTTAGCTAGACATGAAAATGAGCAATTAAACACTTCAAAACTGGAATCACAAAAACAGAACCAAGAACCCTAACTTATGAAATCTGAAAACGCAATTTAAGAGCAAAAATAGAGATTTCAAAGCTTAAATGGAATGCCAAACGGTGCTATCATATATAAATGCGAAAACCCCATGAATGGGTATTGTTCCAAGTCAATGAAATCACAAAACGAGCTGCCCAATGTAGAAAACGAAATCAAAACGCAAAACCCTCAATGGGTGCTGTCAAATGTGCATAAAAACGGTAAAAATGACCCAAAAACGTGAGAAACTGCAAGGGGGACATCCATGGAAGCTTGGAGCACGAAAAAATGGAGTTGGCGAGAATGGAGAAGATGAAGTAGCGGCTCTCCCTCCATGTAGACGTAATTTTCGTACCCTACCACTCATATTTTAAAAACTGCCATTATGAGCTACATAATTACAAAAATGCCACTCTGGCCTTAAATGTTGGCCCATTCACTCTACTGACGTGGAAATGACATGGAAATGATGTGGCAATGATGTGGCGACTCTCTTCAACTGAATATTGATGTCCAAGCTCCAAAATTGCTTCACCCAAATACCTAAAAATAATTAAAAACAAAAATTAGGCCAAATAATGTGAAATTAGTCCAAATTCGGAATAGTAGCCCAATAAAGCCCAACAGATGAAAAACACTCTAAAGATGAGCAATTAAGCACTAATCAACTGTCTAATGGGTACACAAAGGTCAGTGGAATGGAAGAAAATAATGACTCATCAAGCATTGTAAGGTACACGAATTCAAGGAAATTGTGGTTAAAAAGTGAAATAGAAGAGTTGAATTGAGGTGGCACTTAGAAGACCATTGGTGATCAAAAAGGGAAACTCTAACATTATGTTTTAAGTAAGGAATCCAAGTTAGGGGTGCTGAACCCGTATTTTTACGTTATTGTAGTATTGCATGATGTATGATATAAGATTATAGGCTTCCTTTCGAATCAACTCGATATTCTGGGTTTCTGGAAATTTTCCAAAAACCGCCTGGCGGCCATTCAAAGCCGTCAAGCAATGCATGTGGGTTTTGGGTGTTTTCTAGGTTCCTACGAGGAACCGCTTGGCGGAGAGCATTGTGCCGCCAGGCAACACACGTTGATCAACCTAGTTTTCTAGGTTTTAATGAATGGCCTGGTGGTGATGAACACCTTTCAGGTGACGCGAGCCATTTTTTGCTTGAATGTGATGTTGTTTGGGTTCTGGGAGAGTTTTGATCGGTGGAAAAGGCATTTAAATCATTAACTAATTAAATGGAAGTGAATATTTGGGAATCCATGAGGTGATAAGGGAAACTTGGATGATTGTGACATATTCTCGTTCTAAGGTTTGAATAAATTGGTGATTCGTGGGTTTAAGAATCAATTACAGCGTGCATTGGACTGAGAGTAATTTGTTGTATGTTAATTTAATACTCGAGTGCGTTTAATTGCATTAAGATTTGACAAATTAGCCAAAGGAGGATGAGTAAGATTTTAGGTTTCGAGGTCCAGGAAATTCTAGAGATTTTCCATAATTTATATGCATCATCTGGCGGCACCATGTCTACCGCCAGGCGCCAGACCAGAGACATGGCATTGTGTGTTGGTGTGTAGTGAGAGAATTGGGAAATTCAACCTAGGTCAATTGGAGTGCTAGAAGAAGATTTGGATATGCGAGATTGGGACTAAAAGGATAAGTAATTCTTAAGAATAGATTTTACAAGAACATTAAGTTATGATTGTTGTTGGATAGATTGGGATGATATGATGTTGAATTTCAGGTTAATTAAACCAGAATGTTGTTGGGGTGGTAAGGTTATGTGGAATTGCTCTAGTTGGTATTGTAGTGTAAATATTGTTAAGGTATACGAGTTATGCTACATGGAAGTTGGTAGAGACTTAGGTAATATTTGGAGTAAATAATAGAGTATATGAGGTATATATTTAATAGTGGTATATTGTGACATGGCAAGGTTGAAATTGAGCAAGTTTCATTATTGGTAATCTTAGGTCATGAATCTAAATGATAATAAAAAGAATGGTAGTAAGTTAAATCATCTGAAAGTTGATTTAATTAACATGGTAAAGTTCAGTGCAGGTTTTTGGTGCTTAGGTAGAGTGAGCAATCAGGTTTGAGGTTCCTAAACCAGTACAATTCGTTGTACTAGTGTAGCGCCTGGCGACGAGGCTTGAACCGCCAGCCAGACGTGTGGCACCTGGTGGTACTAGACATGTGGCACCTAGCAGGGAGTGCTGTTCTGCTAGGCGATACCTGCAAGAACAGTGGCATTAGAGGCGCTTGGTGTCTGGCGACACGTGTCCCTCGCCAAGCGGTTTGGAAGCGTGGGCGCTTGGCGACTTGTGAGTTGTGCCAGGCGAAACTATTGAGGCAAATATGCGTTGCTTGCTTTAGATGTGCGTGTTTTACAAGAATTTGGTGATACTTCAAAGGTCGGCTTGCTGGTGTTCCTTGAGTTGTGGCTCGGGACGTATCCCTTTAGTTGTGGCTCAGGACGGGGGTTAAGCACGTGGCATTCCTTGAGTTATAGCTCAAAATGACATCTCTTGAGTTGTAGCTCGAGATGGCGGATGAACACGAGGAACTCTTGAGTTGTGGCTCGGGTTTGCGAGTGTTACTGGTGCGAGTGTGCGCGTTGTGGCGTGTACCGATGGGTCTAGTTAGATTGTCCTCCTAAATATTTAAGTTGACGAGTTTGGTAGCCTTAGGACGTTACAAATGTTATTCGTATTAGGAACTCCACCTGGCATTACGGAGTATGGTCCATAGCATGGTTTCCTGCACGTGCTCTACCAGTTGTGGTTGGTAGGTGTGGCAGCAAGACACCTTGAAACACTCATCAGAAGACGTAGAACACGGGTAACATGGTGGTGGCCATGTGGCATGAAACTAAAGGATGAAATTCCTTTAGTGTGGTTGCATTTATATATATATATATATATATATATATATATATATATATATATATATATATATATGTTTTATATGTAGAATTGTTAACTATTAGCTCACCCTATTTGCTTGTGTTTGGCGATGATCGTGTACGCGATACACGTAAACAAATGATGTTGCAGGAGGATCTGGTGAGGCATAGAGCCGGAGCGGGGCTAGACCGGGATGAAAAGTTTTCTCAGAGTTTTGGATGTTTTATGATTTTAGAATAATTTTGTAAACTCTTATTACTAGATTTTGACATTTGTAATGGAGTTATAATTATGATGTTAAAGTTTATTTTATAATGAATTAAAGTTTTTAATTTCCTGCGTTTTTGAGAAATGATATTTCAATAAATGATGCTGATGTATTATTTTTCTATTTTATTATTTAAATTCGTAATATCTGTATGGGATGTTACAAGGGTGCTAATCCTTTCTTCATTATTATACTATTTTATACCACATGCACTTTGTTTCACTCTTTAGACTTTAGTGCATGCAGACCGCTCGGTTTGTCTTTGGCCAATGCATTTTGTTCCATTCTTTAAGTTTGGGTGATTTCTATGTTAGGAGCTTTATATTCTGGTGTAGCATTCAAAATGGTTGGTGATGTTCTTCTAATTTTTGTTGTTGCAGTTGCTAGCTTGTGGTTCTCTTTGTTTCGTTGCATCACTTATTGGGGCTTCATAAAATCCTTTAATAAGCCATTTTCTTTTAGATTTGGTGCAACGACTTTTTATTCTTTTGTTAAAACCTCGTAACCTTTAATATAATGTGGTGTCGTGCGTAGGATTGTGGTGTGGGTAATTTTTTTGAAACTAAGGTCCTCCACTTTAAGGTTCAATCATGTGTTCCATTGCTTTGTAGTAGACTCATGGTTAGCATATGGTTTAGCTTGGTTTTATTCACATTGCAGTCACACGTACATGAATTGTTCATTAGTGTAGTTGCTTTAGCCTTTGGTTATAATCATCTATCTTTGCATCATGTACCCCATAATATTAGAATATGTGAGGGAGTGGTTTTGTATGTATGCATTTTCATTGGATTATTATTATTTTTGTTGTTTTGGTAGCTTTAAAGGGTTTAATTCTTTTAAATATTTCTTGCTATGATGATTGGTTGGGTGGTTTCATATGCATGTCATATCCATGTATTGCATGATTGAAAGCGTTTGTGAACGTGAAGTTTTCCCGTCTTACCTAGAGACCCAGTGATGACTCTTGCGCATGTTTGAGGCAGTGGAAAGGGGTCCCCTTCGCTTGTGTGAGGTAGTGGAAAAGGATAGTTGTAATATCTCGATCGGATATTACTATTTTAATTAAAATAAAATGCATTTAATAACAAAAGTTCTTTCCCAAAACGCAGGAAAATTTCAACTTTTATTAAAAGTGCTAAAATCCAAAATCATAAAATTCGACTTATAGTTTTACATAATTTCAAACTAATAATAAAACTCTGTTAACAAAAGAGTAACCCAAATAGTTCATAAAGAAGTTCCCCTACTAGCCCCTCTCCGGCTCTAAGCATCACTAGTTCCACCTGCAATATCATCTGCTCTCGTGTAATGAATTACACGATCATCGGCAATCACAAACATATAGGGTGAGCTAACAATACAAAAACATTTACATAAGCACAAATCAAGTGTACATGCACACTCATCAGAGAAAATCTATCCTCTGATTCCCTAAGCATAGCACCACCATGTTTATCCACCTTCTACATCTTTCGATAATGACCTTAAGATTTCTTTTGCTGCCACAAGCCACAACTCGTGGTTCCACCATCTAGAAGCTACAACTTGTAGAAACACGTGCGAGAATAAAATGTTACGGACCACACTCCGTAACTCCAGGTGGAGTTCCTAATACGAATCACAATTTGTACTCTTGACACAAGATTGGCAACATCACTAGCAACAACCAACGACTGCTCAATAAAGTGGAGACCATCTGTACGAGCCACAACTCACACACTCATACCGGTACCATCCGCCACTTCGAGCCACAATTGAAGGAATACCACATGTTTACCCTCCATTTCGAGCCAGAACTCAAGGGATGCAATTCCGAGCCACAACTCAAGGAATGCTCCAACAAAGTCCATCCTTAAGGTATTCATACAAAGCCTTTGAAGATAACCTAACCCCTTTTAAGGACGATAACCCGTACACCCCAGCATTTACATATTCCTCTCTACACCTCTTGATTCTACACCCTTTGATGATTACATTGATCGATCTTTGCTGCCACGAGTGTCTACTTGCCCCTCCGACTACAGGCCACCACCTATAGTTCACATGCAGGAATAATCTTCTTACGGCCACAATCTGCAACACCAAGTGGAGTTTCCAATATGAACCATACTCGTCGGATAACACCAAGAAGGATAATCTTCCAGAACCCATCCGTACAAGCCACGATCTCGCACACTCCACTGGACTTCCAAAACCATCAGGCTACAACCTCGAGTGGCCACGTGTTACCCCAATTCAAGATGCATTCGTAATTGGGCCCCCAACAAAGTATCGCATCAAGACCTCCATCCAAAGTTGTGTAGAATCCTCCACGCGATCTAGCTCTACATCCAAAATTGCCTGGTGCATCACACGCGTTGCCTGGTGTTGTCTGGTTTCAAACCACCTAGCGGTCTCCTCACGTAGCCAAGCGCCATGCACCTTCCAATGTCTCTACTAGTCCACTTCTGCCTAGCGGGACCACCCCTTCCGCTAGGTACCATGCGATTCTAGTGGCCACTACCACTGTTTAGAGAATCTATCACCTGGCGGCTTATCCCGCGTCACCAGGCGCCATATGAATAGCACAATTGCTACTAGTTTTTGGCATTTTGGACAGGTCCTAAAGGACCTCAAGCACTCAACATTCAATTTATAGCACAATAACGATTATCCCGTTATAATCACATGACTAGATCACAATTCACACATTCTTGGTTTCACAACTAAGGTCATGCCTCTATTCAATTATGATGCAGTCCATCATACAATCATTATTTTACCATATATAAACATACCACCTTTAACTAAAACTAACAACAAAATTTGCACATAATGATAGTATCCAAACATTCACCAAACAATATCATAGTCAAGGCAAAACCTTACTCTTACACGCATTTAATCCAACTGTCACATAATTATTTAATTATCTTACATATTTTACATTACCAATTAAGCATCTCAATTTGTATTCATATCAATCAACATGACTCAAAAATTGTATCCCCATATATTATATGCATCAATCCCTGCATATTTATATGTATACTCCAACATTTAAAGCCATACTAGCATTCAATTCCAACTTATGAATAATGCATGCTCAAATTAAATATAAAGCATCAGCACTCTAAAAACTTAAGCACATGATTCTACGCACCAATTTAATTTATATTGATACACATGCATTCACCAATAAAGAAATTCTCAACATGTGACTAACGCAAAGAAACATTCAAATTCATAGAGACTTACAACATAACCCCATCATGCTTCCAACTCATTCCCCATTAGTAGTTACTTGAACTTATCAAGAGATTATTAATGCATTTTAAAGGCTTCTAAACCTGCAATAATGAGTAACCTATATCTTTAGCTACAGTCCTCCAATTCAAATCTCCACCGGCCAAAGTAAAGAACATGTTATGGATCACTTATCAAAATTCCACCTAAATCAAGTGGTTAACAATCGGGGAAATGCAGTTTTACAATTAACATCCAAATACGTGATCTACTCATGCAAACATGTCGCAGAAATCAACCATAATTGCAGAACTGGGAAAATCCAGTTTGAACCCACTATCACACGATTACAATTCAAGTGTACAACCAATTCATCTTTCATGATAATTTCTATAATTCTAGAATTATATTATCACTAATCATTATCAAGCATATTGTTATTAAAATAATAAACAATTAAATTACACAATAATGGCATACCCAAGACTCGAACCCGTTGGTTCTAAGTTGAAGATTACACAATTAAATTACACAATAAAAGGAAGATGACTCGAACCCGTTGGTTCTAAGTTGAAGATTAATCAAAAACGTCGACAGCAGGGTTTGAACCTGCGCGGGCATAGCCCAACAGATTTCAAGTCTGTCTCCTTAACCACTCGGACATATCGACAATCTTAGCATTATTCATGGAGACAGGTTTATTGTTCATCTCAATGTACTATTAAAATAAAAAATACCAGAAGGTTTAAACTGATGCGGGCCCCCATAGATTTCAAGTCTATCTCCTTAACCGTCGACAGCAGGGTTTGAACCTGCGCAGGCATAGCCCAACAGATTTCGAGTCTGTCTCCTTAACCACTCGGACATATCGACAATCTATTTGTTTTTCATGGACATGGGTTTATTTTTCATAATAAGTACAAGGAAGGAATTAAAAAACATATACATTAATATGTAAATCCCAAATAATCTTATCACTCAATATACAAGATACAAGATGGGAATGATATGTACAACCTCTGGAATGCTGAAATTCTCACAAAATTAAATTGAATTAATTAAAGACTAATGTTCTATTTCACCAATAGATAAATAAATAAAAAAGTAACTATTTTGATTTTTCAATAAAATTATAATATTGTTAAGTTTGATAAATTATTTTGTACAATAATATTTTGTACGATTATATTTTGTATAATAATATTTTGTATAGTTATAATTTGTACTATTAAATTTTAAGTTTTATTTTAAGTTTTAATTTTAATTATTAGCATGTTAAGCGATGACAAATGAAAAAGACAATGAAGAGATTAGAAAAATTAAACATTAATTTGTAAATCACAAATTTTTTTAGCAACTAAACATGAATGTGCGAAATTTAATGTTTGATAATTATACATCGGACAATTATAAGTGAAAAGAAAAAATGGATACAAGTTATTATGCTATAATGAGCTTTCTACATTAATAATGAACAACTTATGGATAATGTTATTATCTAAGTAACTTGGTGTCTCGTCTAGAAGGCTTTATATAATGTTACTGTCTAAGTAACTCGATGCCTCATCTCGAGGGATTTTGTTTTAAGTTTGTCTAAGTAACTTGGTGTCTCATCTAGAGAGATTTAGATAATGTTACTGTCTAAGTAACTCGATGCCTCGTCTAAAGGGCTTTAGTTAATATTACTGTCTAAGTAACTTGGTGTCTTGTTTAGAAGACTTTAGGTAACTGATAATGTTGTTGTTGACACGATCAAATTAATACTATTAAACTATACATTTATCTCTTAGAAAATAGAAAGGGTGAAGAAACCCAAAGTTGTTTCCAAACGAACACATAATTGATTTCTAACAAATTAGTTATTATAAAAAGTATACAAAAGGGTTAGTCAAATAAAATTATATTGAAGAAACAAATAATACAAGAAGATGAAAACAATGATACAGAAAATATATTGATTCCACCGCTTTTTTAAAATAGATCCATAATCAGTTATCTAAAGATTATTGCTAAATTAATTATTGTTGTAGATTTGTAAATTAATCAATGTAAAGTCTTAATTAATTTGTTAGTGTTCTTGCTTTTAACCAAAGTATAGTCTCAATTAATTTAAAAACCTTTCAGCTCATATGATTAGCATGCATATAGATTTAAACACTTCGCTAATTGGCTAGCATGTAAAAATCATTACATTTTACATGATTCAAAGACAAAAGACATAGATAAATGAAAACCATAACAATAATAAAAAAACAAACAAATTATTTCATTCTAACCTTAGAATCCATAATGAAATTACAATGGAACCAACCCTTGAAGCTTAACACTCCATAGAATCAAAAAAAAAAAGAAAAAAAAGAAGAATATGGAGAGAGAAAGAAATTAGACCCTCCTTAGAGTTCCTAAACTCCGAAATTTTGAACTTGTTTTTTCTCCTTCCCCTTAGTATCTTTATATAGGACTTGGATTGAGCTTTTTTGTTGCTAAAATCTCTCAAATATCTTCAAAATAATCATAAATATCATTTATCTTTATAGTTGTTAAGAATATCTAAAAATATTTAGAGATATATAGCCCTTTTTAAAATTATTTGACAAACATAGTTGGTTAATAATATCAATATCTGATATAATTAAATAAATTCATTATTTAAAGTTATGTGATAAATTATAACCATCTAATATTTGCATTAATTTTTCATATCAGCCATTTGTAATCTCCTCCATTTATTTCTAAATAATCCAATATCTTCAAGATATATTTGTTTGTTATGGACATCTGAAGAGATTTAGGAAGATCTAGTTATATTTAAAAAGATTTGGTAGTTATTATCTTTTGATATTTTATGATATAATTAAATAAGATAAAATAAAATATCTAAAGATATATTTTTCCTAAATTATCTTTTATCATGTATATTTGTAAATTATCAAAGCCCTTTTTTTCTGGAAAAAGATAGAGAAAACCACAAGATCCAATTTTCATTCCTCGTTCTCTCTTCTTGAATTAGCCAAACTTCTTTACTTTTTCAAGCTTTTCTTGCCTTCTTTATGCAATGTTTGGATTGGATTTTTGTGATTTTGATAACTTTCTATTTTTGGATTTATCTTTAAGGTGTCCTAAAGCCTTAATCAATTTATTTTCACACCTTCATGTGCTCAACTTAATTGTAACTCCACTAACACACCTCAAAATATCCAAAACCCCACTTTGGTTCGCTAACTTGGGGAGCAATCTAGGGTTGCCACTCTACTTTTGTGCCTATAAGCATGGTGATAGAGTAGCTCATTCCAAGTTATATGACCCAAGCAAGGATGGAGACCTCCAAGGAAGATGGTGGTGCAAAAGCTATGGAAAAGGGTGGTGGGTGTCTCGATTTTATGGTGTTTAGGGTGGTGAGATAGTAGCTCCTCCTCCAATCTATATGAATCAAGAAAAGGAGAGGCTATAGTGGTGTTTAGTGTATTCTCAAGAGAGGTTGGGCCAACTCAAGAGGAGGGTTGCTAGAGAAGACCACATGGGATGCTCTAGCCTTTTGGTGACCTAAAGGAGTAGTATGTCATAATTTTGGCAACATAACATAGCTTAATTCATAGGTGAAAATACATGGAGTGAGAAACCTTTATTTATAGAGTAAGATGTTTCCAAAGTAGACCAAAAACCCTAAAAATGATATCTTGCACCAAACCCTAAAAGTCCCATTTTGGTGAAGAACAACATGACATATGGCACTCTAACTTTTGGAAAAGTTCTTCGCTCCTAGAGTGCCATGTGGAAAGCCACTTTAGCAAAAGTTCTCCACTAGGAAATGACACATGGCACTACCTTTGTAAGAAAACTCTCCACTAAGAGCTTGTCATGTGGCCTTCATGTCTCTCCACTAAGCTAGGGTTACAAAATTAATCACCTAAGATTAACTTAAGCTAGGCACAAATATTCCCCTACAACTTAAGCAAGATTGTTCAAAAACCCTATACTACTTGGCCCTTAATACAAGGCCAAATACCATGTTCTAGATCCTTTTCCCCTCCTTTATCTAGACAACCTAGTTCTCCTTTTCTCCTATAAATATAGAGCTCTAGGTCTTGTAAAATATTCATGAATATAGAACATAAACTCTATTGAGATGACTCTAGACCTTTCTCCTTTTACGAATCAACTTAGGCTAGATCCCCCTTGATGGCTTCCTCTAGCCTCCTTCCTTGGGTGCCATGGTCACTCGCTAGGCGAGCTGGTGGCTCGTTGGGCGAAAATGATAGACCATAACTGTAGCATCCGAGTCCTTGGGCGAAAATATAGTTCGCCCAGCGAGTTACATGTTTGAGAACATCAATTTTAGGCCTTGCTGGGTGAGAATGAAGCCGTTGGGCAAGAATATTGACCTCAATACGCGAATATGGTTATTTAGTCATGTTTCTACGAGAGTATAAGGGGATTCCTCATTTTTCACGAATAAAAACACCTTGGGTGCTTGATAGAGACACTTGGAGGCTATTAGGGGTGTTGGTAAACTCTCCCTTCTCCTTCTTGGGTTTCCTTCTTTATCCATGGAGGTTTTACCCCTTTTGGGTTGGAGAGGATGATAGGCTACAAAATTGGAGGCGGAGATGCGAATGGGAGCCACAATTAGAGCATGAATCAGTATTCAAGAACCTTGGGAGAGTGATTGTTTCTACTTTATGGTTCCAATTTCTTCCCTATTCTTCAATTTTGTAAAACCCTAGGTTTTCCACCATGGAGAGCAATTTCTATTTGTTGAGATTAGATGTAAAACATTGAATTCTTGTGTAAAATTATGTTGTTAATTTATATGCTTTTCCAATTCAAGTTGTATTTGATTTCCATGCTTAATGCTTGATGTAGATTGTTCCCATGCCTGATTTGTGATTCTTGAGGTGTTGGGAAACATCTTTAGAATCTAGATTGAAATTAAACACCTAATGAAGCTTGTATCTAGGAATAGAACTTGGTTCATTAGTAATCTTAGATTCTTGAAACTAATGCATGATTTCACTTGTTAAGGATTCAAGGAATTTAAACTTGATGAGTGATCATAGGCTCAAAGGCTCTAGGAATAAGATTTGAGTATTCTTGTGAATTGATTTTAACATGAATATGAAATTGGGATAATTTAGAATGCAAGAGAATGAAATGGTTGAAGTCTAATCTTGACAAATTGTAAATACAGTATGTTAATTTCTTGTTGCACACCAACATATTTGATAAAAATACAAAAAGAGTTTCCATTGTGTTTTTGTGAACTTTGTGTCTAATTGAGTCGTGAATTGCGAGAGTTGTCATACGTTGCACAAGTCCTTTGGGAGAGAACGATAAAATACTTATTACTTGCTATGTGCGATCGATGCACTTGTCGTGTTAGTTTTTCACTAACAAAATTACAATGGAATCAACCAAAAAAGCTTAACACTCCATGAAATCAAACTAAAAGAAATATAGAAGAAGAAAGGAGAGAGAAAGAAATTAGGCCCCCCTAAGGGTTCCTAAATTCCGAATTGTCGAGTTTTTTTCATTTTTGCTTCCCTTGGTCTCTTTATATAGGCCTTGATTGGACTTGAATATTATATTTTCTATTGCTGAAATCTTTTATCTTTTGATATAATATCTCTCAAATAATTAACAGATTTTATTAGTTTCTAAAATATTTGGAAGATTTCCTTTGTTGATAATTTGAGATATATCAAAGATAATTAATAAAAAATCTTTAATTAATTATTTTCATAAACTTAATTTATGTCTAATTTCCAATTATGCCCCTCTTGTAATCTCCTTCGATTATCTTCTAGATAATACAATATCTTCAAGATATATTTGTTTGTTGTGGAGATCTAAAAGGATTCAAGAAGATCTTGTCATACTTAAAAACATTTTGTAGTTATTATCTTTTAATATTTTATGATATAATTAAATAAGATAATTATTTAAAAATATGAAATAAAAACTAAAGATATATTTTCCCAAATTATCTTTTATCATAAATATTTATGAATTATCAAAGCCCTTCTTCTGGAAAAAGATAGAGAAAACTACAAAGTCCAATTTTTGTTGCTCATTTTCTCTTGGCTTAGCCAAACTTCTTCACTTTTTCAAGCTTTTCTTGTCGTCTTCATTCAATGCTTGGCTTTGATTTTTGTGATTTTGATAATTTCCTATTCTTGGATTTATCTTTAAGGTGTCTTGAAGCTTTGAGCAATTTATTTCTACACCTCCATGAGCTCAACTTAGCTATAATTGCTCTAACACACCTCAAATATCCAAAGAACATTTATGCAACTAAAAAACTATTTTTAACATCTTTTTGTATCTCATGCTCAATAAACCCAATTATAAGAAATTTCAATTAAAGCAATCTTTTAGGAACAAAACTCAATTAAAAATCCATAATTAAACATTAAATGAGGGAAAAAATATGAACTCATCAATAATTGAAGAAGTTTGTTATCAAATTCTTCTTTATAATTTCTTAGTTAGATTTTAGTTTTCAAAAAAAAATCCAAAAATAATGTAATCATGTCTAGGCAACCTTCTCTACATTGTACAAGTGATTCTGAGGGTTCAACTCATAATTTAAAAGATGTTACTGATAAGTCCCTAATCTCATGAGCTTTTCTTAGTCAATTGCATTGTTTTGGGTAGGTTTAAGTGGTTAATTAGAGGTCATTAGCTTAAAATTAGTTTAGTTAGGTTTCTAGCCTAGTTTTACAAAAGTAGCTTAATTAGGTGTTTTTAATGCATTCTTTAGCATAGTCATTAGGAGAATCAATAGTTAGGCTAATTTCAATGTTTGAAATAGGTTCATGAAAAGTAGCATGTTAGCTTAGTTTTAGTTTAGTTTGGAAAGCTTAGGAGTAGAATTGACCTAGTGTTAGTCTAGTTTAGGAGTTTTTGAATAGGTTTTAGTATGCTTAATATCTACATGTGAGAATTTTGAGTCTTATGCAGATATGAAAGTCAAGAAAGGTTGCAACTGACCAAAGGAAACCATGAAAAGGAATCTAATCCAACGAAACTGATCGCAATTGGCAGAGTTAACTTTTGGTGAAAAAAATTAGCAAAGTTTGACCAAAAGTTGACTTTGTGATTTTTAATTCCAAATGAGATGGCGCCTTTTGGGAAAGCTTTGGGACATTAAAATATTCATGATTTCTTCTCAATTCCACCTATTTGCCATGAATTTCCATTTCTTTGGCTGATTTAAGATTTTGATTCAAGAGTGCCATGGTTGAGCGATATTGACCTAAACCAACACTAAATTTCAAATGGATTCTTCTTGAATTTCAGAGATGTGTGGTCATCTAACTAGATATCGAATGTCTTTTGATCTATGATCAATTATGCACAAACCAATTAGCTTGAATCATTGTTCTTAAATCTACATTTTTGTGTTCTTGTTTAATCTTCAATTTGAGTTTGAATTCTATGATTTAATGTTTTTTAGGTCATTTCACGTTTACATCTTTTTCGTGCTACTATGCGTAATGTATCTACATCATTTCCGCATCCAATTCATCATTCATCACATCCAATTACATGCTCAATAAGAAGTTCTTTAAAACCGTTAGTTAGTGTTCATCATTTAGGATCATGAGTTTTACTCAACATTTTTTAGTGATTCTTTTTCCTATGTTCAATAGAGACCATTCCTAGACGTTCTGCATCATTACAATTTTTATTCGTGCACTGAAAATTGAATTTGAACATTGCCCTGTGTCTATGCACATGAAGTGCTCTCTAGAAAATTTCATATTTTGGATTTATGAATTTATGAGTTTGCATTAATTTTAGTGGGTTATTTAGGTTTCATTTAGGTGTTAGAAACATTTTGCATCGTTAGATTGAATTTAGGAGTATTTCATTGCATATTCATACATTTGCATACATAGTAGTTCTGGCTTTTCATCAAACACCTTAGGAGCATCCTACTTCACTTAGGCATTTCATCGAAAAGTTGCATTTTTGCATTGGCATAGCACATTTAGTTTATTTTAGCTTTGGTTTGATTACATTTTATTAGATTTCCTCTTTTTCACGAGATAAGTTCACCAAATCACTCATTTGCAATTGCCAATCCTTTGTATTGATCCTTTGTTGACCACTTTGCTATATTAAGTAGTATTACTGAGGAAATCGAGTTTGACTAAATCTTTAGACGACAAGAGGTTTATCAATTACTCAACAACTCAAACCACTTGACTATGGAGACAACAAGAGTCAATTTACAAAGTGAAAGATCAACTTGAAAGAGATAGTAAAATTGCTCTCTTGGGGGAACAAATTAAAGCCTTAAAGAAAATAGATTAAAAAGTCCAAAATAAGCTTAAAAGTAGAAGTAATTCTAGCAAAGGGTCTAGGAGTGGTGCATCATATATGAAGAAGAGGAAGGGCTAAGATTAGGAGATTGTTATCAACAACCCTCCCACATTAAGAGACAAAGAAGAGAGCCTGCCCCTAGAGAAGTTAGAGTTGACGTGCCTTAATTTCAAGGCATGGATGGTGTTGAATCAACAAGTGAAGGTCAAGTTCTCTATTAGGAAATATGAATGTTTTGTGTTTTGTGATGTAGTCCCCATGGAAGCTTGTCATTTTTTATTGGGGAGGTCATGACAATTTCCCAAGAAAACTATGCATAATGGCTTCACCAACGAAATAACCTTCACTCATAAAGAGAAAAGGTTTGTGTTTCATCCTTTAACACCGCCCTAAGTGGTAGAGGATCAAGTCCAAATGAAAAATAAAATAGATGAAGAGAAAACAAAACAAAAAGAAGAAATAGAAAATTCTACCTACATGCATCCTAGTGAAACAACATGTTCCAATTATTTAGGTAGAAAACACAAGACTTCTAAGTGCCCTAGTAAAAGAGTCATCATCTTAAGGGGAAAAGACTTGTGTGAAAATAAGGCTAGCCTTACTTCTTCCTCTAAAGAAGAAAAGCAAGACAAAAAGAAACGTTATGTTGAACAAGGAAATATTTTCAAGTTATATGGATTCAACATAAGGAAAATAAGGAACTAAATGAAAAATCTCCTAAAAACAAATACCTTTATCATCCATTTGATACAAGGTGTATGAACATTGGGAGTAATATTCTTTGGATGTTTATCAACATAACACTTCCTTTGTTGTTTTTGTATTTGTTGCAAGATAGTGTTTGATCCTGGAGGACAGAGACATAATAAGACCAATAATAAAGGTTGTTGTCATGAATAATCATATAGATCCGAGGATAGATCCTTCGCAAGAGGGGGGGATGATGACAAATGCCCTAACCTTGGCAAAGTGCAGACAAGAAAAGTGAGCCTCAACTACTGAGAGGGTCGAAGCCCTTATCTTTTGGGCCAACATTCTTTAAATATTAGATTAGGATTTAATTTTGGGTTTTGAATTTTAGGCCCAATAGTATAGGGTTTTGTTTGGGCCATGTAATTGGGCCTTAGTAGGGTTTTTGGCCTAAAAGGAGTTGGGCTTGATAGGAGGAGATTCACTTTTAGGGTTTAAACACTAGTTTGGTGCACTAGCTTGGATACCAAGATAGGGTTACCACTCTCCTTTTGCACCTGCAAGCATGGTGAATGTGACAAGCTTAAGTGGCGAGTCACACCTTGCACATGCACTTTTTTTGGCTCCAAATACCACATTCTAGATCCTATTTCCCTCCCTTTTTCTAGACAACCTAGCTTTCCCTTTTTCCTATAAATAGAGAACTCTAGGTCTTGTAAAATCATTCATGAATATAGTATAGAAACTTTGTTGAGATTACTCTAGACCTTTCCCCTATTGTGAAACAACTTAGGCTACAACTCCCTTAGTGGCCTCTGTTAGCCTTCTTCCTTGAGTTTTGGCCTAACCGCACTTGAGAGCCTCCTCCAAACACCATATTCGAACCACTTCTCGTCCTATCAACCTTGCTTCCTTGTATCTAACCTTCTTCATGGAAGTGTACATCAATTTGCATGGCTTTCTATTGGTGTTTTCCTTAAAGATGGCTCATAAACTTACCTTTTGCCTTGTCTTTTCAACCAATGTCGAGCATTCTCCAAACTAAATCTCTCTTTTAGAAGGACTTTTCCCAAACCTGAATGTTGTAATGTTGGGGTGCTCTTCATGTGGTCATTGCTTCTCTTATGCATGCTTCTTCTTAAACCCCATTTATAAGTTCTAGCTTAGGTCAGAGGTTTTCTTCATTGTGTATTTCATCAAATTGTTGTCGACGCTAAGAAATTTACTGGTATCATGGCATGAGTGCCATAGGCTAGCCAAAAAAGGTGTTTCCATTGTTGACGACTATGGGCTACAATGATAACCCCATAATATAGTTGATATCTCCTCGGCCTAGAGACCTTTAGCTTTTCTGAATTTCTTCCTCAACTCAATGAGGACAACTTTGTCGACAACTTTTGTTTGCCCATTTTCTTGAGGGTGTTATAATGATGAGAGTTTGTGTTTTATGTCGAGTTGGCTTAGGAACTACTTGAAGTAACGTCGATGAATTGCATGTCGTTGCTAGTAACTATGGAGTGTGACGGCACTTGTTGGCATAAGATGGTGGACAATGGTTCTACTTCCATCCATTTAATCTAATAATTTATGGCTACGATGAGAAACTTGACTTGTCCTTTTGATAGTGGAAAAGGGTCGAGTGTCTCCATTCCCCTTGTCGCGAATGGCCCGGGAGCAGTTCTGGTGTGTAACTTTTGAGGAGGTACTTGATGCCATGGGACAAACTATTGGTAGTCTTGGCACATCATGATGTATTGATCAACATCTTTTCTCAAGGTAAGTGATGAGTTCATATTTATCCCCTCATTTAATGTTTAATTTTGGATTTTTTATTGGATTTTAGTTCTTAAAAGATTGATTTAATTGTGATTTCCTATAATTGAGTTTATTGAGCATGAGATACAAAAACAAGTTAAAAATAGTTTTTTAGTTGCATAAATGGTTTTTTGGATATTTTGAGATGTGTCAGTGTAACTACAACTAAGTTGAGCTCATGGAGGTGTGGAAATCAATTGATTAAAGCTTATGATGCCTTAAAGATAAATCAAAGAATAGGAAATTATCAAATTCACAAAAATCCAAGCCAAGCAGAAGAGGGAATGGGCAACAAAAATTTGATCTTGTGGTTTTCTTTATTTTTTCAAGAGAAAAGGACTTTGATAATTCATAAATATTTATGATAAAAGATAATTTGGGAAAATATATCTTTAGATATTTTATTTGATATATTTAAATAATTATCTTATTTAATTATATCATAAAACATCAAAAGATAATACCTACCCAATCTTTTTAAAATATGAGAAGTTACTTTTGTTAAAAGTAAGGACACCAACATATTAATTGAGAAGTTAGATTGATTAATTTGAAGTCTTAAACAAGAAATCAATAACAATAATCTTTAGAAAACCAATGATGAATCCTATTTTGAAAAAGCAGTGGAATCGACCTATTTTTCTTTACTATTATTTTTATCTTATTTTATCTTTTATCTTTTTATCTCTTATATTTTTATTATTTTACTTGACTAACTCTTTTGTATAGTTTTTATAAGAACTAATTTGTTAAAAAGTAATTATATGTTTGTTGGGAGACGACTTTGGGTTACTTTACCCTTTCTATTTTTGTTGACTACTTTTTTAACAATATTGATGTTGGTATAGATAAGTAATATTAATTTCATCGTTTCATGACAACGTTATCAAATTTCCATTAGTACCCGCCTCTAAGTACCTGTGTAGCCATGCACCAGGATCTAAAGTGCATGGCGAAATATGCCAGTGCTTCTTGGCAATCATGTACTAGGCATGTTCTTAATCCAGGCACTTGAAAAGGGGTGCAATAAATCTCTTCTTGAAGTGTTTCCCATTCGGTATAGTATAGAATGTTGTCTGCCTTCGTATGGACATTGCTTCTTTGGGTTAGCAGGCAACACGTTTGTAGTTAGATAACTCAAGATTAAGGTCATCTAATTCTGCAAGGCTAGGGATATCTCAAGTATGTCTTCCTAATCCTAACTCGGTGTTGAAAAGGTCTGCTAGATGAGAGTCGTGTGATGGTTGGGTTTATTTGTGCTGGCTAGTTTAGAAAGCACGTTAGTGCTGTTGTTTTCTTCTCCTTGTACATGGTTGATCTCGAACTCATCGAATTGTTTTGAAAGGTTCTTTACCATATGAAAGTATTTATGCAAAGAGGGATATTTAGACTGATAACTTCCTTTTACTTGTCCTATGAAGAGTTGGGAGTCATTGTAGCAACGTAACTTCTTTACTTCGAGCTCATGGGCTAGTTGTACCCCGACGATCAAGGCCTCACACTCCACCTGATTGGTGGACGCACTAAAATTGAAGCGGGTGGCTTGCTCTAGGATGAGGTCATTGGGTCCTTCTAATATGATTCTTATGCCATTGCCTCTCTTATTGGAGGACCTGTCAATGCTTAAAGACCATCATGTGAGTTGTTCCCTTTTGGCTTGGAGTTTAATAAGAAAGTCTGTCAAGAACTTAGACTTCATTACTCCCATGTTTCTATAGGGAAGCCTACACTAAAAGAGCTCTACCATTCATGATGTCATGCTCCTACTAGTTTTGGCTTTTGTAGAATATGTTTGATGGGATAATTTGTGCGGACACAAATGTTGAAGCTACGGAAGTAGTGTCGCAACCACCAAACTAAGAAGATTGTAGTTATAACTAGCTTTTATATTGTTTGGTACCACTTTCCCATGGGCTGGAGAGTCCGGCTAGTGATGTACATTGGGTATTGCTTTTTGCCCTCATGCATGATGAGGACTGAACTAATCGTCGAGTGTGATATGGCTGGGTATAGAGCCAAAGGCTGGTTCGGTTGAGGATTATTGAGGATAGTGAGTGCCTTGACTTCCCTCTTTACATGTTGAAACATGGTCTCACATTCCTTAAGAGTCTGAAAAGGCATCTCGCCTATTGCTATAAACATGGCAAAAAAAATAAGAGAATGGAACTAGCCTGTCGTTCAAACTCTAGTACTCTATCAGGTTTGTCGGGCTTCGCATGTTGAGTATTACCTCACACTTGCCCTTATCATGATGCCCGAGAACTTGCCCTTATCTACAACATAAAAGTTTTTTTGATGATTAATTTCATGACATGATAGCGTACCTTGTCAAAGATTGCATGTAAGTGTGTTAGATGGTCGGTCGTAATGATTATTTGAGTCTGGGAAGAAGGAATTGTAGAATGCATTAGAATTGAAATTGACAATATCGATGGATATATTTGTTGCTACATCCTTCGAAAAATGCAACGCTTAACGCATGACATTACCAATGGATGTATCCTTCGGTAATTACTGATAGATTACGCACGTCAATAATTAATCCATCGATAAATATAGGCTATCACACTTTTACTGATAAATGTTCGCCTGTTAGAAATCTGTCGAAAAAACACGTTTACTGATGGATATTGGTTGTTACCAACGAATTTGGGTCTTTAGTAATACCTTTTTTTTGTAATGCATTATTTTCCCAATGAGGTCAGTGAACACCATGTCCATCAAGTGTTAGTAAGTTTCCCCCATGTTCTTCAAGCCAAAGGGCATAACTTTGTAGTAGAAGTTAGCTCATTTTGCCATGAAGGTTTCTTTTTCTCGTCGGTTAAGGTCATTCGAATCTTATGCACCATGAGTATGCATCCCAAAATCTTAACAATCCATACCCTATCATGTTGCCACAAGCCAATCAATGTTGGATAACGAATGTGTCCTTCAGACATGCCTTGTTAAGAATAGTGTAGTCGACACACATGTGTAATTTACTGCAGGCCTTCTTAACCATGATGACATTGGCAAGCCAAGTGGTGTAGGTGACTTCTCTAATGAAACTGGCCTCGAATAGTGTCATTATTTCCTTGCTGATAGTGGCTCGATGTCTTCTCCAAGCTTTCTATTACTTGGGCCAGAGGTTTAGCCTGCGAAAGGGTAAGACCCGCGGAAATTAATTAATTAAATTAAATAATTAATTAATAAATGCGGGTAGGGAGAACATTTATGGTAATTAATTTTAACTTGTATGACGTGGAAAAGTATTAGCTCATGTGGTGGAGAGTACTTTGATTGTGTGAGAGGACTTGGGTTCAAGTCCTATGTATGCCATGTATGTGTTATTTATATGATTTTTATATTTTTATATATATGATCACGTTGTGGAATAATATAATAATTGAATTATATTAGTTAGCATGAATTGGTATGATGATTTAGCTTTGACTTGGCATTGGGTGGTTATGGGTTCAAGCCTTGAAGAACCCAAATTAGACCTTATTTTTGCTATTTTTGGTTTTGGCTTGAATGTGAAGGGTTAACGTAAACCCTAGAGGAATTGGCAGCCAAGGGTGGCTGCAAAACATACCATAAAGATTCAAATAAATGAAAATTAACATCACTATTATGCCATTTTCGTTTTTGTGCAATTAAACCACATTAAGGTCACATTTAAAAGGCTAAATTGTGGTGAGAGTGAGGGTTTTGGCAAACTGGGATTGTACTTAGAATTAGAACACGAAAATTAGAGAGTGGTGAGGTTTGAGTGAAGCATTGGAGTAGAATTGGTGAGGGAAGAGAAGTCAGACGTTGATCAAAGAAAGAGACAGAAATTTTCAAGTTTTAGCAAAGGAAACCAGGTTAGGGGAGCTTTAATCGTTAGATTTATGGTTAAGAAATGATTGCATGAAATGTATGTTGAATTGTATGCATATGTTTTGCTTGTTCGTAAAAATTCTGGGTTTTTGGAAAATTTCCAGAAACCGCCTGGCAAGTCGCGAAAGGCTGTCAAACGGCTCATCTTTTCATAGTGTATTATGGGTTTCCAGAGAAGGAACGCTTGGCGGTGAATTCCCGGCTATCAGGTGACGCGTGGTGTTTTATTTAGTTTTTTATGGGTTCTTGTTGAGCTGCCTGGCGGTGATGAACAACCGCTAGGCGATACGAGTCATTTTTGCTCGATTTTGATATTTGATTTTTTGGGCAATTTCTAGCTCGGGAAAACTGGGGTTCCATGGATTATTTATTAATTAAGTATGTTGTTTTACTGAATTACATGAGACTGAGGATTTAAATTGGTGAAATTACTATGAACGCTAGTTTAGGATTGGAAATTGTCGGATTTGATCGTATCATGGAATTAATGGAAGTGGTTTGGTTACGAATTGATATCATATGAAGTGGGATTGAGTGGGAGTGTGTTATACGTTTGCGTTGGTGTAGTATTAAGAGAAAGGAATAGTGCAAGTGTGGGAATTCTGGAAAAATTGCTAGAATTGTATGCACTACCTAGCGGCACGGGGCTTGCCGCTAGGCGCCATCCTAATAAATTGGGAAATTTTTATGTTTGCAAGGGTTGCGGGGGATGCTGCCTTTAGTATATTCGTCCTACTTTTGGGAGTTGGAAGTAGTAATTGGACAGGAGTCATTAGGTGATGATAAGTAAAGTAGAGAGAGAATTCCATGATTTGAATGGGAAATGAGTGTTATTACAAGACAATAGGAGCTGGAGTGTGAGTAGGGAATAAGTGTTGCATAAATCACTGTGGTATTAGTCATAATACGTGCTAGAGCAAAGTGGAGACAGTGAGGTTAATTGGGGCGGTCAATTTGGAAGAATTGTATACAAATGTGGTTAGGTGCAATTGTTTAGACACGTGCAAATTGATGAGTTACTGATTAGGTAAACTACAGAGCAAAGAAGGGTATGAAACTGTAGTGATGTAATGGATCTTGGAAAAGTTGAACCTAAGCAATCAGTTATTGGTAAGTTAGATTGGTAGATCCAAAAAGGGAATGGAATGATATCCAATAGTTGTAGGTTGCAACAGAAAGGAGTTAGTCATTGAGGGGTGATGCACTTAAGTGGTAATAACTTAGCAAGAGTGGTAGTAGGGGAGGAAGGATAGAAGCAGTTCTGATTAAGTTTAAACCAGTATAGCGCATGTATTGGTACGACGCTTGACGGCAGAAGTTAAATTCGCCAAGCGATAGCTATGTTCCAAGGGGCTATGTATGACGCGAGGCGCCTAGTGGTGTAGGATGTCCCACTAGGCGATCGCTGCAGGATCAGTGGTCTTCTAGGGTGCGTGCGCCTGGCGGTGTGGGTTGTCCCACCAAGCAGTGGTTTCAGTAATTGATGGTTAAGAGGCGCTTGGCGCCTGGCGGGACGTGGCACCCGCCAGTCGGTTTGGAAGCTGGCAACGCCTGGCGGCACGTGTCCCCCGCTAGGCGATTTTACTACTGTAACCTTAGGTTGATGATTCTGTAGTCGTGACCTACAATGCTTTTGGTGATGCTTTAAAGGTGGGATTGCTGGTGTTCCTTGAGTTGTGGCTCGGAATAGCATCTCTTGAGTTGTGGCTCGGGATGACGGATGAACACGAGGAACTCTTGAGTTGTGGCGAGGGTTGGCGAGTGTTGTCGGTGTGAGTGTGCTGGTTGTGACCAGTACGGATGGGTCCAGATAGATTGCCCTCCTTAGTAGTTAACTAACGAGTTTGATAATCTTGGGACGTTGCGAACTATGTTCGTATTTGGGAACTCCACCTAGCGTTACGGTGTATGATCCGTAACATGGTTTCCCGCACGTGCTCTATCGATTGTGGCTGATAGGTATGGCAGCAAGTCATCTCGAAGTAATCACCAAAAGATGTAGAACACGAATAACCTGGTTGTGTCCAGATGATATGAATTAAAAGGATGTAATTCAATTGGTGATGATTGTACTATCTATAATGGTGTGTTGTACATGTATATATATATATATATATATATATATATATATATATATATATATATATATATAATTATAGATGATTTATCTGTTAAGCTCACCATATCTGCTTGTGTTTGGCGATGATCATATACTCGGTATACATGAGCAGATGATGTTGATGCAGGTGGTTCTGGAGGAGCTTAGCCACGAAGAGGGGATAGCTCGAGAATTTTATGCTTTTTTGTATTTTATGATTCTGATATCAGATGTAAACTCTTATGAGATGTTTTAGACTATTTTCCTTATTTTTGATAAATAATGGATAATGGCTTTCATTAATAAAGTTTTAATTTCCCTGCGTTTGTTGGAAATGAGGAATTATTAAATACAACGTCTTTATTATTTTACTTATTTTATTGAAAATCCGTAATATCCTGACGGGATGTTACATGGACTGATGGTGGCACACGAAACCAGGATCAATGCCCGACATGTCGGTCAAGCACCAAGCAAATAAATTTACGTTTTGTCTTTGAACTTCTACTATCTGCTTGCAAAATGACTTGTCTATGTTAACATCGACCTTCAAGACATGGGATGGCCAGAATCCCAAGGTGCAATTCTACAATGGTTCATCAAATGAAGGTCAACCATCCTCGGGGAACTCGAACCTTGAGTCAAGGTCGAAGGCATTGCTGCTTGAGTCAACTTCTTTATGACTACTCCGGAAGCACTCGCCCACGTGGTGTCATTGTTCGTGTGGCAACCCAATCTCCAGCGAGACGGGTTATTTTATTATTGTCATATGAGTACGAATATTGGTGCTCGTCGAGCTGGTAGGGGGTATATATTGCGCTACCTTTAAACTCAAAGTGTTGTAGATCCTTACTTCTTTGGGGTTCGCGTTGACAATGATGATGGTCGAGTGATCCTCTACTAGGAATTCCATTTACATGTGTAGAGTGGATATGATGACTTCGTGTTTGTTGACGAATTTCTGTAAATAGTACGTTATAGGATGTGTTCGCCTTAACCGTTATGATGTTGTAGGATGTGTCCCGCAAACCTGACTGGAGGCTCTGGGTAGGGCTGGAACAAGTTGGTCAGAATGTCCTATGTTTTGAAGGTGTGCTAGAATAGGACATCATTCGAGATTCCTTGGTCGAAGAGAATCTTGCAAACTTGCTAATTGGCGATAATCGCTTTGAAAGTGATAGAAGGTAAGCGTCGATTGTGTGTACGTTTCCCTTCGCCTGAGCGAGGTTGGGTTGCGATTGTATGATATGGCTTGGGATTATGCGCTATGAAGGAGACAAAGTGGGTTATCGGACCTAAACTGATGTTAAGAATCAGGTTTGAGGATTTGGAGCACCATGATGGGACGGTCCAACTGACCCTGACTTCAGTCTAGTGAAGCCATTATGTCCTCTTCCCTAGTCTCGTCCTCCTCGTCCCCTACCCCTGTCATCGTTGCCTTGTTGAACGAAACGGTTCAAGGCGCCAAAGTAGGTTAAATCTTCAATGTGATCTTTCACACATCGACACTCTTCTATTGTGAGTCATATGCTCTAGCGGTAGGCACACTTCCTTTTTGGATCGTTATTGGGAGAAATTCGTCGAGGTTTCATGAGTTGGATGGGATTCAGGTTGCACGATTCTTTGAGTATGGTAACTCTACTAGTAGTCAGGCGAGCGTACTGGTTGAACCGAGATGTGACTCAGTCATTAGTGTTTTTCTTCTTGTCTTTTACCCCTATCGGGGGATCTTGTTTCTTTGCTCTCTCAAATCGTCCATGTTATCTGGTCTCCCTATGAAAAGGGAGTCAGAGAAAGGTTTGGGTTGAAGAACAAAGATTAAGGAATGCATGGTCTACCTGCTTTATATACTTCAAGTCAAAAAACGTGGTAGGCATTTTGCAATTAGTGGACCGAGATTTGAACATGGTACTTAACGCTTCAAAAGAGTCCATTGAGAACGATGGTAACATATAATATTAGTCAGTCCATCCAAGGTATTAGGAAACAACCTGCAAAATACTCTTTTATCTTGGGTGTGAATACTGACTTCGATAAAATAGGCCTTCAAATGGGCTGTCGGATCAGTTGTTCCATTGTACTTGTTAATATTGATGAGAGTCCCTTTTGGGATGTTAGCTTGGGCTACCTTTGACGTTAAAGGATGGACGTTGTCTATGTAAGGCGAGCATTAGTAGTTGGCTCTATCTTGAAAATTCTGACTTTACGGGGTACACTTGGGAAGTCTAGCATCCTTCCCAGTTTATCCGCCTACCGGAATGTCCAGTAGAGTTCTAAGACTCTGTTGACTTTCCTTCCTAGCGGTCGTGAGTCTCCCCGGGTCGACCTGTTACAATCATTAAGGGACCTATGTCGAGTAGATAGACTATGGCTCCTTCTAAAGTCTCGTCGAGGTGACAAATTGCACTCTTCTCGGGAATTGTGTGGGCCCTCCTCCTAATGGCTTCCTAGATTTGTCATGATAATTCTATGAAGGAGATTCCTCCCTTGCTGATGAGTGCCACGTTTTCACTATTGATTGAGGGGTTCTCCGTTGAGGACTAGGATGTGGAAGAAGCTTCCATTCTCGAGGCCAATCATCTTTTGGTTCAACATTTGGAGATCGGCCTGGTGTTGGTTGTGCAAGGCAACGAGCTCCTCGTCGTAGTGCCTGCCCTATTGGTCGTTCTATTGGATAAGCTTTTGTATCTGATTCTAAAGGCTTGACCCAGGGTTGGGTTCCATCTCATGAGACAATTGAGTCTGACTTCAGGTGGTGACCGTGAAAAAGTGAGGTTGGGGCAAAGTTTACCGAGGCCATACGGTGGGCGCCAAATTGTCTTACTAGGGATGTGGAGTGAACCCTTGGACAAGTGGCAAGATCTTAATGGCTTTTGAGATATCTAATAAACATGTTTTAGGGTTGGAACATAGGGAGAGATCCACCTACAAAAGACTTTCTGACGCTCAAGTCAGTAAGGGAGTTTGGATCTTTAGAAGAAGAGAGAATGAGAATGAGAGAGTGTGTTTTTTTTTTCTGGTGAAATTTCATGTGTATTTATAGGAATTCTAGGCCTTATGACAGATGTGATAGAAATAGGTAATATCGAGGTTGATATTAAATAATATCAAATAAATAACAACTCAACGTATATATGCTAATTAGTAGAATAATCACGATAATGTGACACCTTACCTGATATATATGGCATCAAGGAATATCATGATGTAATCAAACTACAGATATTTGGTCATATATACTATTAATATACGAATATTTGCACCAACCTGATATACCAAATATCCCGTAAATATATATGGTATGAAGGACTATTACGACGTAATAAAACTCTCGATATTTGGTCGCATGTGCTATTAATATATGAATATTTGCATCAACAAATATATCAAAATATCTTCTAATCACTTTAAGTCAATAAAGAAGTTAAAAGATATAGTTAAGCCGCATCACTTAGCACGTTTATTGAGTCATGTACATTTATACTTTTAGATTAATTTTTTAATGTAAAAGCAAGATTTCTTTCAATTTTGTATGAAAAATAGTATGAAATGTAAACCAGGAAGAAAGAAAATGGACACATTATCGACATGTACAACCAACGAAAGGTCAACCCTCTTGGATGTAAGCATTGTGCCCCTAAAACATAATCACCCAAAAACTATTCCCACAACCAAATCATTGATGCTATAAAAATGCCAATTGAATTCACAATCTGGATTGGGTCAAAGTTTTCTTGTCTCTAATCCACCATCAACTCAACGTACGATAAAGATAAAATCTAAGTATGCGTAATTTTCCATTATAAAAAATGATTAAAATAACTAAACACGAATGGATTAGCATGGACAGTGAAAATAAAATAGAACATAAATATATCTCCAAAGATGAAGTTATTCTCCTAGAAATGCGCGGATAATGAACAAAGTGGCCTCCTATAAATCCATTACTAAAAGTTGATTTGGATGCATCTTTAATCTCTTTAATTGGGATTATGTTTCATTAGTTTTACGCTTTTTTAGAATTAATTAATTTTTTATCTTAAAAATATAAAAAAACCTGGTCCTCACTATTATTTTTAGTTATAACCAATATTTACTTTTCCACACAAACTTTTCATAAAATAAATTTTCTTTTATTCATAATCAAAACATCAAACTCTTTCAAGATGAAACACATTTTAATATTTCTCTCTTCAAATCCTAACAAACATATTTTGAACTCCCTCAAATTTCATTATTAAATTTTGAATTTATTTCTTTGTTGAGTTTTTAGTATTATTTTTCTATTAAACCTTCAAAATATAATTATGTAAATTGACTTTAATGTTTAAAAATATATTAATTTTTTTTAATATATCAATATCAATATATTTGGAAGACTTAATAGAAAGGTAATAAAATACTCAAAATTTTCTTATATTTTTAAAATGATTTAATGTTCCGATTCTAATATAAATCCCCAAATATAATGGAAAAATAATACATTCGCGGTTTATATAAAATAAAGTAGATTAAAAATGAAAATTGATTAATTTCAAACTCAGAAAAACTCAAGTAAATTAAAAAAAGAAAAAAAAAACTTAAGGGACCCGCATAATCCAAACTAAAAGGAGAAAGAGAAAACACAATTATTCCCTAAAAGTTTGCACACATGAGCGTAGGAAATCAAAGTGAATATAATGAAAATATAATCCGAGTGGAGGGACAGATTATCAGAAAAGAAAAAGTGCATAAAACAAACTACTTCAATATGGCATAACCTTTATTTGACCGTTGAACATATCTAGCTTAAGCAAGGTCCAATAATTACTATAAAGCAAACACAAGTACTTTAAATTAAAAAAAAAAAAATCAATCAATCATTCTAAATCGTAATGAAATTATAGAAGCCTAGCTATGATTAATTAATGGAATTCAATTTGTCTAGAACTCATGGCCAATGACTCTCTCACGTTGCTCACTGTCCTTTCAAGTGATAATTCAAGAGACAAACAGTCCTTTAATTCTAAGGCTATGTGCCCTATGTCAGGCCTGTGAATTGGAACTTGAGGGAGACATGACATGGCTATCCCTACAAATTTCCATGCTGAAGCACCATTGTATTTCCCATGTAACCTTGGATCAACAATTTCTTGGATATTTCCTGTTCTCAGTTTATTGTTAACCCAAGGAAGTATGTAACTAAGATTTTCTGGCGTTCCTGTTAGTGCTGGTTGACCAGTGATTAACTCTAGTAGGATTATACCAAAGCTATAAACATCACTCTTTTTGTTGAGAGTCCCAGAGCAATAAAATCTGCAAGGTGTACGGTATGATTATATATAAATGTACTCATAAAGATATTTATCGTCAATTAATAAAAATTATCTTTAAAGAGTTAGTGATAAAGCTCAACAAATTTATATGAGTTGTATTGATGATACGTTGAACGTTTGACTCCGTGTAACATCAATTTTAGAATGAGAAGAAACTAGAAAAGTTCAACATCAATAAATCATAACAATTCTATACCACTCCAATTTTAATTTTTTTAAATCTTAAAGTAACAAATCTATAAAAATATCATATTTACTAATAAACTTGAAAGATAAACTCATTTAGAATTGTATAATACAGGACACTCTTTACTTTTTATCCCCTCCTTTTCTCTCTACTAACATTTTTGTAAATGATCCACCAAACCTGAATCATTTTGTAAATAAAAAATATTATCCCAACTTTGTTTAGCGCATTTCATCTTTAAACTATCATATCCAAAGCAATATCTTGTATAAGCCATGGAGTGTCTATACTCTAGTTAACATTTTACTAACCAACACTTAGTTTCATATAGCATTTGTAAGGTTGTAAGTCTTAGTTCTATGATAAAATATGCTAAACTTGAATTATACATTTTCATTATCTATAAAAAGAGAATTATACATTTTTTTTCATATAACACTTTAAGCTCTTCTCTCCTCGTACTTTGCTTGAAACTGAGATTTTATTTAGAGAGAGAACATTATTTTAGATATTATTATGTACTTTATTGTCTCAATTCCATTCTAAAGCACACGAATCATTTCTCATCATATGTACAAATTTATTAAAAAATACATAAAAATATAAGTAAAGGACCAAATCAAATACTTGTAAAAAAAAACAAAGATTAAAATTCTAAATATTAGAAGTGGGTTTAAAGCCAAAATTGGCTTGAAAGGTGAGGTTTGCAATCACACATTTATATTTTAAATTAAGTTGAGGTGTCTGTACATTCAAAATATAGAGACTCTAAGTACTCTAATATGTTAAAGGGTGGAATTTAAGCCTAACTCAAATCTCACAAATCGGCTTATAAAGTGAGGATTGCACCCACTTATATATTATGAATTGCTCTTATCTCTAATCGATGTGGAACTTCAACACTAAATCATTCCTAACATATGAATAGGAATTTGAAACTTATTATAAAAACAAAAACAAATAGCAGTCTAGATGATATGTGATGTCATTTATATAAAATTTGATTTTTCAAACCTATAGTAACCCGCTTATACGCATAATAATTACCTTCGTGATATGAGTGTGAACATTTAAAGATCGTATTTCTATAAATTCCATACATTTTCTCCATCATGGTTAAAAGACCAAGGACAACTTGAATAGACCGACAATGACACTCTTAATTTATATCATATAGTAATATTGATAAACGTTATTCTCCTCCATTTCGAAATCAGATTTCTTTTTTTGGTGGTTTGACACAATTACTAAAAAGTATTTAATTAATAAAAAATTAGCTAAAATTATCCTTAATTTTTTAATTACTTCTGTGTACGCTTTTCATTAGTGATATCAGTTACACTTAGTGATATGTAGGGTATTACTGGAAAAACCATTTTAAACAAATTAAAAGAATTGTTATTTTAAAAATAGTTAAAAGATTTTAAATTAAGTCAGCCTTAGAGACGGTTAAAGATTGAACTATGAGCTTTAATTGTTATTGATTGCTACTTATTATACTTGTGATCTGTATATACAACACTCCTAAAACCACTTCACACGAATTAAGGAATTTAGGTAATGTTATTAAATATGTCAATATAATTTATCTATTTTTTTAACCTTAAAATTATCTAGATCTATTCTCCTAATATCTTGCCACTTATCACTTATTCTATACACTTGTCATTTTCAAATTGATCATTAATATTACAGCATCAATTCCACTGAATAAAAACTCTGAAAAATTGAATGTTACTTACTCAGGATCAAGGTAACCTGGTGTGCCTGCTGGGTAAGTTGTGACATAAGTGTCACTGTCATTGGCAAAAGTTTTAGACACTCCAAAATCTGAAATTTTGGCATGCATATTTTCATCTAGTAATATGTTGGACGTTTTCAAATCTCTGTGAATTACCGGTGGCTTACATCCATTATGCAAATAGTCCAACCCTGTTATTCCAATTATCAGACATATATTTGATAATAAGAAAAGAAAATAACTATAGAACATCATCATGAACTTAGTGTTACCATTTGCTGCATCCATAGCGATTTTAAGTCTTTGCGTCCATTCCAAAAAAACGGGGTTCTTATCTGCATAAGAAGCTAATATATATTAAGAGAGATCCTTTACATATCATGCAAGAAATTTGTCATCAGCGACCATATTATCATCATATTCAGCATAAGCATGTTCATGATTCATTTATCATGATGAAGTTTGTTTTCACCAACTTTCAATGCACATACCAATATTGGGTGAAGTGGAAACCTGATAATTTTTGTTGGAGGTTCCCTTCTGGAAGATATTCATAAATAAGTCCTTTAGTATCACCTTCATCACAGTATCCCACAAGAGAAACCACGTTTCTGTGATGAACATTCATCAACAGTTTTGCCTGCATTTCCAAGTTTAGAAATAAAATATGTTAGTATCATGATTGAATGGAAAATAGACTGGTGTATGTTCTCCTTAGAGCTTGACTGGGTCTCATGTTCCTATGACACCCAATAGTTTTACATCTCTTAGGAGTTGAGGCCTAAGACTCTCTATCACAATTTTATCTTTAAAAAACGTCTCAGATAACAGAAAAAAAAAATATTTAAACTACTTTTAGTCTCAGACTATTAGATGATATGAGACTGTTGGACATACCAGAGAGTATATAAGAAATATAAACAATTTTAAGAACACAAAGCATCTGATTACCTCTGATTGAAATTCCTTATACCCTTGTGCTGATGGTGAAGAAAGTATCTTCACAGCAACTCTTTTGCCACACTCTAAAGTACCTAGGTATACCTTACCAAATCCACCTTTCCCAATCATTGTTGAGAAATCATTAGTGATTCTAAGAATTTCTGAGTAAGAAAATGCTTGATTTGCTGATTTCAGTAGGTCATCTTTGACAGAAATTGTAGAAATCACTGGAACAATGTAAAATAACAACAATCATTTTCCACAGAATATATGTTTGAAAAGTGTGGCTTCGGTTCTAATTTTCTTTGAGAGCTTTGTGGCCTTGAAACTATAATCAGTATCCTAAATGCAAATAAGAAAAAAGTGTCTTGGAAAGTTGAATTTGATTGTACTAGATGGAAATCATCAAGGTAAAGATCATTGAAAATCCTTAAGTGAACAATATAAAACTAGTGTTATTTTGCAATCATTCACCATTACTTTACAACAATAAAACAAACACAAATATGGTAACTATAGCTAATAATTCTCATAATGGCCAGAAATTAACCTAGAATGTAAAATATTAATGAATTGGTCTCTGTATTTGTATTTAAAAATTATAATGTATTTGGATACAAAAATGACCTTCTGTAAGCAAGATATGGAGCATTGTAAAACTTATTCTTTAGATTACCTTTTCCCTTTTTTCTAAGTCTCCGGATCACCATAACTATGGTAGATATTGTGAGGACCACTGCAACAAATGCTGTTATAGAGGCCACTAATGGAATAAGAAACTTCTTGTGGTTGCTCTTGCTTGACTCTGTCTGATAAGGACGGAGATTTCCATCGAAACTGCAATGTATGAAAGTGTTAGTCATCATAAGATTGAGAAGAATTGTGATATGGAATTATATAATCATGAAGAGTATTAGTACTTTATAAAGAAAATCAAAGGTTAAAAAAGAAAGAGTGGTAAATTCTAAAACTATCATAATTTTGGTATTCCTAGTTGCTGCTTATTGTTTACAATATGAAGCAATAGAGGGTGAAAAACAAAGACTGTGAGGGAGTTAGCAAAGATTTATTTACATCTTTAGAAATTTTTATTTTACTTCAAGAAAGTTATGTGTAGCTATAGCCTAGGAACAAACCTGAATTGCAAAGAGTTGTTAGATGACTTTGCCTTTAGACTCTCCGGAACTGAACCTGTGAGCATATTCATGGACAAGTTACTGCAAAGATGATATCATGTGTTAAACATATTTGGAGAGTGTATGAGATAGAAAGTTTCATGTAACAATGTCACAACTCACAGAAAATGCAATTGTGGCAGTTTTGCAAAAAATTCTGGCACCTCCCCTGTCAATTCATTGTTTGACAAATCCCTACAACAGAATAGTATTGGTTTTGGTTCCTTTATGTTGCAACAGCAGAGTGTTCAGGTATTAATATCGAAAACAGATTTATGTGAAAATTAAGAAGAAAAACTTACAGAGTCTCCAAACATGTGAGGTTGGAGAATGAGGCATCTATTTCTCCTGACAACTTGCTTGAGCTCAAGTTTCTGCTTGAATTTTGTGAAGAATTTTGCCATTAAAAATAATAAAAGTGGAGCTGAAGCATATTACATTCATCAAGATTATTTCATATTTTATCAATGAATGTGTTTCACATTTCCCAGATATATTAGTAAAATAGAGTAATAATTATGTATAAATCTCATCTTAAAATTTGTACTTTGTCCCACAATTGGGTATGTCATATCTTAGATTAGATTGTTACCAATCAATCCAGTACATAACAGATTTACAGCAGATAAAATTTCCACATAGCAGCCTTGGATATCATGAGAAATTTCTAAACATACTTACAATGAAATGATTGTTGGAGTGTCTCCATTGCTGCATTTCACACCTTCCCATGTAAAATTCTTTGGTCCACAGGGGTCTCCTTGCCAATTCATGTTACTGATCCTATAAACATCTTTGATATGCCAGATTGCATCAACTGTTGTAATATGCAGTATTAACAAGAATATCAGCTAAAGATTGTGATTATGAACTTTAGAAGTAAACAAATTTTCAATAGGTCAGCACATAAAAAAAATAGAGAATAGAGGAATTTGAGCACCGAAATTGATCCAAATTATGTGACTTTTGGACAAGTTAAGAAGAAACCTACGATCTTCTTGTTGTGTGGAAGAATCTGACTGAGGCAGTACTCTGTAAATCTCAAGAGCATTAAGCATTGGAGGTAAGTCAGAATCAGAGTTGGCTTCAATCAATATCTTCTGAATCCCCATCCCTTGTTTTATAGGTAGAATTATGCTATAGGGCTTCCAGTATGAAAGAGTAAGAAATTCTGTCACATTATTATCGTCAAAACCATTAATAACAATATTCAATCTTCGTTTTTGTTTATTGGTCCGATCCTCAAAGTCAAAAAAATGAAGATAAACGCAATATTCAGAATCCGTGTCATATTTGAGTGTGAATTCCAAGGAACTGGAATGTAATCCCTCCACTGCAGAACTCAAAACTTCTGCTGGCAGTTTGTAAAGATCATCAAGTTTATCCAAATCAATAGCTGATGATGTTTTTAAATGCTTGTTATAATTGTTCGGAACTTCCCATGACCTTCCGTATATATCATCTGTGTACCTAACTTAAACACAAATTATTCCAACCAAAAATATTTGATTAGTTTCAACATTCTGATAGTGTCTCTCAACATTGAAACCAAAGTATGTTGCAATTGAAACTAAAACAGTGGTATAATTTCATTTGAGTACGATGTAGATTATGCTACCTTTCTTTGTTTAATTTCACAAAATTATATTTGCTTTCCACGAAATTTTAATTATTATGTTAAATTGTTTTCTCGAATTAACTCAGTAAGTTAAACTGTGAGTATTTCCATTCTCTGTTGCTCTGCCCTTTTCTCAGTATGGCTTACTATAGGTCTACGCATATGATAAACATTGTGATAACATTTCACATCTATAAACTGTAGAAAATAATAAATTTGATGAAAAAAGCATTAAAATTAGTTATTAAGATTATCATGTGTTCACTTGGATTCAATGTTTATCTAGCTTATTTCGGTACCATAACAAACAAAAAAATAATAAAACCCTTTCATGCTGACACATATACACTTATACTGATCGGTGAAAAAATAGATGTAATAAAGGAAACTCCAATTTATAACTTTAATATTATATTATTAATCAACTTATTAAATAAAATTTATATTTATTTATATATTATAAATTAGTCTTATTTCTAATTAAGTACTTCCGGCTATTATTAAATTGTGTTCCGGCTATTATTAAATTGTGTTGATGGAGAAAATAAGCTAAATGATTGTGATCAAAGTCTAATTATCATTTCAATGCTAATATATTAATATGTATAATGCATGTTTCGATGAACTCAATTAGGTGGGTTTATTGCAAGATATAAAATTAAAACTAAAAGTTAAAATTAGTTGATATATAAAATTTATTTATAAAAACTTTATTGTATAATTTTTCTAAATTTTAACTATTAATTGATAATTGATTCAATACAATAATTAATGACATATTTTATCTTTTACTAAAAAAAACATATTAAATGCTAAAAATCAAACACGTACTAATCATACTAACAATCAATCAAATCCATACAAAACTAACATAATTAAAAATGTTTTATTAAGACTGTTTACTCCTATTAATCTGAGCCTAAGTTGACACTAGTTTAATAGAAAATTAATTTCATATACTCATTCTGTCCTTCAAAAACAATTTATCCGAAGACTTGTTCAAACAACTAGAAAAGACATTTACCAGCACCTACCATATAATTAATTTCGTAATTTCATTCTTTCCTTTGAAAACAATTTATGGAAAGACTAATTCAAACAAGTAGAAAACGCACTCACACCATCACCTATCATATAATTAATTTCTCGAACTCATTAGAATAGATATGAAAGTGTAGAAAAGATGCATAGTTTAAGCGAAGTCACCTGATGAAGTTATCTTCAGAAGCACCAAGGTTAAGTCTGGTGAGGAGATCTAGTGTTAACAAAGTGGAGGAACTTTGATAAATGGAATTGTCCAAAGGCCATAGCTCCAACAATGAGATGAAGGGCACCCCTTGATCGATGTTCACAAGGCAAAAATCGATTCTTTCTGTTGAGGCAAAATGAACAGCTTCGATTCGAATTACCGCAGCCTCAGAAGCGTTTATTGTCTTCAAGAAATTGACTCCAAGATGCAGATCAAAAACTGGTGCTTTATTTTTGCTGTCATAGTTGCCATATGCAAAGTAAGCCCTGACTATGTATTTCTTATTCTTTCCCTGTTTGGGTGTTAAGGTATAGCAATTTCTCTTCCCATAAGGGAAACTTCTCAATGTGTTCAACTGCTTATGAATTTGACTTATGTTGTAAGTTGAGAATGTATTATTCATTTCACCAAATTCGATATCATCTGCTTCGTACTGTAAGTTGGTTGTTTTGTCAGTGTAGCCCTCGTTTACCCCACAATCAATGCTTATAACACCTACAAAATATAAATACATATAAGAGTAAATCCATGTTATTATTAAGCTCTAGATTTCTTGGTATATGACATGACTGGATTTTGAAATTAGCTTATAAGAATCATTTTTATTATTTATTTGGTTTTCCTGAAAAAAATTATCGGAAAAATCAACAATAATAAGACATAGTTCAACTTACTTTAACTTACATAAGAAAATTAATACTACGTAGAATTTAAAATCTTAAAATAATAAATTTATAGATTTTTTTTTATATTTTATTTAACTTTCTCATTTATAGTCAATGTAGAATTTAGATTCATATTTATATTCTCAATATTGATGAATATTTTATTTAGTGATTACTTTCAAAGTTACATCTGACGTTTAATCAAAATATTTTGAAGTCGTGTTATAAATTAAGGGTGATAACTTAACAAACAAAAGTATTTTGATACCACACTTATTCTTATTACCATTTGATATTGTTCCTCCTTACTCTTCACTTTCTCTATTTTCTAAAGATATAAAAGTTAATTTTTGTTAAGACTATTTTATTCTTATAAGAGTTGTCAAATGGTCGTCAAATGGTATAAAAAAAATCTTTTTTCCTAACGTGTAACATAAGATATGTTGGAATAAATGCATTAAAATAATGTAAGCATGTTTTTTGGTTTGTTGAATAAAGGGTTAAATATGTTTTTGGTCCCTCAAGTTTTAGTGAAATTTGAAATTGATTCTTCTTCGAAACTTTTAACTAATTTAGTCATTCATCTTTAGACATGTATGAATTTAGTCCTTTTAACCAGATTTTGTTAAGTTTATATAACGTTTCAAGCACATTTCATGATAGTATTTGAATTGTTTACATTGTTTGACCCATTTTCGTTTAAATGGTAACTCAAATATTATCATAAAATGCGTTTAAAACTTTAAATAAACTTAACAAAATTTGATTAAAATGACTAAATTCACGTATTTCTAAAGATGAAGGACTAAATTGATCAAAAGTTTTGATGAGGGACTAATTCCAAATTTCACTAAAACTTAAGAGACCAAAAACATATTTAACCCTTGAATAAACTTAAATTTAGGAGTAATTTATTTTGACTTGATTTATTATAAATTGATTTAAACCTAAACTAGATTTTTAAAAGCTTAAATTACAAAATATAGAACGGTGAAGAAGATTGGTGTAGATTCATACCTGAATAATCAAGATTGGCGAGGTTCCGGTAAGTAGTTAGTTGAGGGTTCTGAGCAAGTATATTGATGAGTGATGAAGCACAAATTGCTAAAACTAGGATCCATTGCAATTCTCTGTCCATAGTGCTAATAAAAAAGAGAGAATAAGTTGATAAGTGCACCCTTTTTGTGTAGAAAAATCAGACTCTTTCGAAGGAAGAGTACTCGAAACCTATAAACTATAAATACTAAATATTTTATCTTTTTTTTTAGCAATGATGGCTAATTAAAGAGGTAGGTAGGGAAACTAAACTTCCCCGAAAGGGATGGTAGGCCATATTAATTTATTAAGTTATTAAGTATACTCATCTTCTTGTGAGCTGTATTTTTTTATGTATTTTTTAATAATTAAAGTTGTATAATTATTTTTATGAATTAAAATTTACATACATGTTTTTAAGTACTTGCATTTTGTGAGACAATATTAAGAGTACTTTTATAAATATTTTCTTCTATTCATCTATTGATATGTCTTTTCAAAATAAAAATTGTGGTAGCCATTTGTTCATGACAATTTGACTCACTCTTCCGTTGGAAACTTTCAATATCGATACTACCGTACTCTTGGAAACCTTTCACTAATATAGATCATAGCGTATGAGGAACTTTCTTCTTTACTCTTAGGAGAAAAAGACATCTTCTTTTCTGGGCTAGATTCTTAAATCCGTGTGATTTATTGTTATTTTTTCATTCATATTCAATGTTATCTATTCTTTGGAACTGTTTATCGAAGATTTAGACTTGACGTGTATAACACTCCATTTAATTAATAACGTAATTAAAGAAGCGTCACACTGGAATAATATCGTAGCTTAGTCCTAGAGTTTAAACCCACTCCTTACAACGTAAGGCACACCACGGTGCCACAGGATAAACCAGATATAAAGTTAAAAGGAATCGAAGAGATAACAAGTCAAACAGAATATATGGGCCATGACCCTAAGAAAAGCCCAACAAAAGAAATAAAACATCAGCTCCAGCCCAGCAGGGCTATGTAGCGGAGTCACCGTTCCCCTGTTTCATCACAAGAACCTCTCGCTTCTGCTCACATCAATAATTTGATGATCATCGCAAAAGAGAAGAACCACACACAAAACAATCAAACGAGCAAAGGGCAAGCTAGAGCCAAAATCATTTCATCAATTAAATCGGATTCATATTCACAGTCCATCATACATACATCACACAAGCATGTCACGACTCCCCAAGCAATACACTACGACTCGACTCGACTCATCCGGATACATATAACCTGGTCGGATTCAGCGAATGCTTGCACTTGTGGTGGATACCTCTGCTCACCCCCGAGCTGCTCACCCCCGAGCTATGTGTTACAAGTGTTATAATGAATCAATTTTCCCTCACCACAAGGTTAGCCCTTAATGAATTTTGGGCCTCCTGCTACTCTCACCACATGAGTCAATCCGCTCTAGGTGAGACTAACTGACTCCTTAGAGTGTCAGGATGCAACCTTACCTTGAATCCTTACCTAGTTATACAGATGGGGCACCACCATGGACACCCACTAATAGGGGCCATGGGATTACGTCCCGACCACTGAAGCACAACCCTGGGAATCTCACCTAGAGATCCCCAAGGACTTACGTACTGACACGGACCAAACTTTCTTAATCAATCCAACAGATTCGGCATGCATATACACAATTTATATACATATACGTAAAATTTCTCGCAATCCACCTCTTTCGTTTTCCCAACCAAACCATGCCAACTCATTATTCTGGAACCCAGAGTATGGAACCATGTCTCATGCCATTACCATGCCACATTGATACCAACCCTTTCATGTCTCATGTTGAACTCATGCCAAACTCATCATTTCAATTCCATGAATCATCTCATACAATTATCATGTTCACATCATGTTAAAACTCGCAAATCACAACTCATACACCTCATTCATACATGCCATTCAGTTCATAAACTTAAAGGTAATACTCATACAAGCATGTTGTCCGTTTTTAAAATCAAGAAAACATCAAGACGAACCCCTTTCTCGCCCAGCATATCGCTCAGGCAGAAAGGTCTCGCCCAGGCGAGGAGGACCCTCGCTCAGGCGAGCTCCCTTCACCTAGGCGAGAGCTCGACCTCCAGAATTATAACCCTGTGCGCGTTCGCGCTTAGGCGAGACCCTCCTCGCCTAAGCGAGACGTTCGCTCGCCCAAAAAGTAGAGTGGGTCACCTGGGCGACCCTTCGTGGAGAAATACACAGGCGAGTCCTTGTTGATCTTGCCTAGGCGAGACAGGATCGCTTAGGCGACTTTAACAGACTTCGCCACTGTTCCTCCCTGCCATCAACACAGTTTCATGCCCAAATAACAACACAAATCATGCCATACACTCACAACCACATATAAGCACAAAAATCACAAAACATCATCAAAACTACCATCATTGCCCCAAACAATAGGGTTCTAGCTTCCCTTACCTGGAAATAAGCTAGCAAGACAGCCGTACACGCCCTCGACACAGAAGGTAAGAGCACAACAGCTCAAGGAAGGAGAACAATGACTGGAAGGAAACCAAGAAAATATAGCAGAAGGGGGTTATCAAAAGAGTCCCACGGAAACGCCATAGAAGAGTTAGTGGAAGCTATAACGAGCTAGGAAATAACTTACATGGAGTGGAGAAGTTGAAGTTCGCTCGGAGAAGGTGACGGCTAACCCTAGCAGAGCTCTGAAATAGAAGGGACAATGTTTAGGTACGAATTTGCAAAAGTGAGACTGACAAAGGAACCCTAGCAGCTTTAGGGCTTTTGCACCCTATGGGTTAGCCCTTAGGCCCAAAAGATTAAGGCCAACCCTTACACATTAGGGCAGAAAAGAGAAACTGATTTTAATGGGCCTTACAATGTATGTTCACAATATATATATATATATATATATATATATATATATATATATATATATATATATATATATATATATATATATAATCAAATTAACTCGATGTTGATTTTTTGTAATCAGGATTAGCAAACAAATACACAAATGATGTGCAAATCATTTATGTTGTGGACTGATTCTAAAAGTATGTTTAGTTCGCTTAACTATTTTTTATTTGAATATCAATTAAAAATTTATGGATACATCTCTTTTTTGTTAATTGATTATTTTAGATGGAAATGGAATAACTTGAATAGAAACGGTGAAGATAAAAATGGATTAAAAAGTAAAAGTGTTTGACAAGACCGAGAACGTAAAATATAAGAAATATAAATGCAGAAAAATAAATTATCAAAAGATAAAGAAACTGATAAAAGAAATTTATGATAGCGGTAATTCAAATTGTAACAATCATCGAGATTTGTCATTATCATATGTTGCAGCATTATCAAAGTGTTTGTAGTGTAAATATAATTGTCACATTATCATATAATTCTGAATGCAAGAATTTTTTTTTTTATTGCATAAAGTGTTTAAACAATATCGTATAATATGTTATAGTGATAAAAACGTTAAATGGCATGTTTATTAAAATTAAGTAACATGTATGGACAACAGAGCTGCTCTTAGTTATCTATTTATAGAACATAACCTTTAAATCGTTAAGTAGTGTCTAACAAAGTATAGAAGAGTATTGTTTCTGTAAAGTAGAAAATTTAAACAATATAAAATCATTAGAATGTCCATGTCTTTAATAAATTAATAAACGGATACAGCTTTAAAAATATTGGAGACGAAGACAATGATATAATTCATTATTGACATATATTGGACTCCACATCTTATCCGGTCCACAACTTTCCTTGCCAACTAAAGGTCATCGCACATTCATATCTTTGAGGAAAAATATTTGGTTTATAGACCACCTCCAACTATTGTGAAGGTAACCAAATCAGGTTGGTCTTGAGTCTGTGTTCCTCTACCATTATTGAACACTACACACAAGCCACAAGGATGAAAACGTGTCTAGTCTAATATCGAAACAACTCAAACTACAACTCTATTTCTCTTTTTAACAAGCACAACATTTCTATACATACTCTCTCGACGTATACCGACTACATAACATGCTTTTTTTTTTACCAACTACCTGTTGTATATCACTCTTCTTTCCCCAAACTTTCAGAATTAAGAAACAAAACTATCTTTGACATAGTCATGAGTATGCACCCTCACTACTTTATCAAGACTTCTATTGTTCTTAAATTTCCAATTTCATAAGCACTTATACATGCAAGACACGACAAATCCACAATCCTTAGGTCTTCCTAAGGACGAACTACTCTGATACCATTAATATAACACCTCATTTAATAGTGCAATATTACTAAATAAAATATTACATAAAGGATAATCCACAAGTAATAAGAGACCGACACATAACTATACTATTATAGTTATCCAAAATAACCATATTAGCATGTAACAAGTTCTACATAAAAAACTTCAATGGGCTAAAAGCTTACCACAAAACTACAAAGCTTTTTTCTGGAGACAAGCATTATCTGGATAATGTCGGAATCGTTAGAGACAAGCACTTGTGGTGGCCTCTATTACTTTGCATTGTCATTATCAATAGGCTTCACCCTATAACTCACAAGGTTAATCCCTTTTGCATTTGAGGTCATTATCCTGCCTTCAGACTAAGACCTCCTATGACTCTCACCAGATAACCCATTCAACACTACATGAGTGTGACTGGTTATTAGAGTTTAGGATATCACTTTGCTTGAATTCATACATCAATGAATACACCAAATAAATCTACTATATATCTAAGACGATCTTAGTATACTAAAATTACTGAATTTTCCATTCTAATTCATCGACATGTGTCTGAAATGAAGAGTTTTTTGGTCTTTTCCGTCTGTTTTGTCTTCTTTGGACTTTCTCGCTTCTTCTTCTCCTCTTTGGTAGTAGGTGGGATGATTGATTGATGTATTAGACGTTCTTTTTCTGTATCACGCCTTCTCCTCCTTCTCCCCTTCTTCTTTTCTTCTTCTCTTGCTTCTTCTAATTTATTATATTCTTATTTTGCATATTTGGATTGGTTTCTATTGATCTCCTAGCAAACGTACCAAAAATCAACTATAGTATAATGATTTTTAAGTAAGAGTGTCGATCCCATGAGGAACAAATTCAGTTAAAATATATAATTATCTCAATCAGTATATATACAGAAAAATTCAGTGAAAGAAACTAGGATTGAATTTCATATATCTCACTTGTCTATAATCTGGATAAATATAAATATACAGCATCTGAATTTACCAATATTGATGCAACACCAAAAAATTATTTATACTGATTCCTCACGTATAAGGTTCATAAGATTAGTCCCCTAAATATCGATTTCTCACATATTCAACAGATTAATCCAGCATTATCATCAAGTGTTATAAGCAACTGATATATTGAAATCTATTCCTAGCATCACAATACATCAAGTATCATTGTTCAAATCAGATTTTTAGAAATACTTTCCCATCAGATCTAAAAATCACAATCAAGAATCTATTGATCAGATAGAATCAAGCATTACGAATAGAACAATAATACCAATATTGAAAGTGTAAGGGTGTAAACTTTGTAAATCTTTTGAAATACTGCAAAGTCAGACTCAGGTTGCCTTGACAAACTGGATGTATCTCAGGTTTGAGTGAACCATTATAAAAATCTTGTCCATTGTTATTCTCTCTAACCCTTCTCTTTGGCATTCCAATTTAAAGTTTAAAGAATTGTGATCTAAACCATCTTTTTGACCTTTTTGTGAGATATAGTGTTATCTGCAGCATTGATCATGTTTGCATAACTCATTGGAACCTATCTTGATTGATCTTTCATATTATTCTTGCTTTAAATCACAAATTTGCATTTCTGCATTGTTCCCAATATTTTAGTTGATTGTTTTTGTGATTCGATCGATTGACTACATCAGTATTGCATTTGTTTAGTAAAATCAATCGGCTAACTCTATTTTTTATCAGTTGAAAGTGTTCAGTCTAGGAGTGTTTGCATCTATACTTGGTGATCAAATTGATTCAATTAAAAATTGCTTTAGGCTTTTAAAAGTCACCCTATTTTTAACTAGCCAATTCAACCCCCTTGACATTTGATAATGTTAATTTTTACCATTATCCAAGCTATATTTCATTAGCAAAATCATCTCTTCCAAAGCTTTTAACCTACTTAATCCTCAATTTTATCTTACTTTTGTAAATAAATACATTGTGGGTTAC
>Ga0209589_1000416_pt1 | contig 58554 bp, 20 predicted proteins | sample CowpeawhiteBW_FD_187525 | JGI IMG/M metagenome (GOLD analysis project Ga0209589, IMG submission 187525) | Root nodule microbial communities of legume samples collected from California USA - Cow pea white BW (SPAdes) (version 2) | ecosystem: Host-associated > Plants > Roots > Nodule | place: USA... | reverse complement strand
AAATAAAAAAAAAAATTAAAGAAAAAAAAAAAAAAAAAAAAAAAAAAAAAAAGGAAAAAAAAAAAAAAAGGAAGGAAGCAACGAACCTGGTGAAGTGGCGTTGGCGACGGAGTGAGGGCGTTGGGCGCAGATTCCAGAAGCGAAGCGAAGGCGAGGAGACAAAAGAGGTGCGAGTTGAGGAGAGAAATTGGAGAGAGAAAAGGTGAGGTGCCTCTTGGGAATTGGCATCGTGCAGCGATTAAATAGGCGTGGACATGGTGGAGAGAGCGAATGGGAGAGAATCAGATGCTGCGGGCACTGCAGAGTTAGCGTTTGAGGCGCAAACGCGAATGCAACAACAAGTTCGAAATTGGAATGGAAATGCAGTTCCACCAGCATTTACCGCTTTTGCCAAATTAGCATGCCTCCCAAACCTATTATTCCCCACCCTGAAATTTGGATTAGAAAACAGTAATAATCAATTGATGTTGGGGAAGGAACCAATTCCCCTATCCTAGTGCCACCTATTTTATCACAATCTTTCTTTCTTTCTATCTATCTCCTTTTTCTCTGACGAATAATAGCAACAGAAGCCATAGACGAAACGAAATTTGGATTGGGAAATGCGAGATGTGTAATGGTGTATGTTAGTGGAAGTAAAATAAACGAGGGAGAGAGAGAATTGAGACGATGGATGGTGGCGTGCCACGTGGAGGAAAAGGGAGGGAACGTGCTGGTGCTGGGAGTTGTTTGGTTTTGTAAATTTCTTCTGATTTCTGGCTCTGGCGTGGATAAGTAGCGCCGGGCCACAATTTTTTTTGGGTTGGTTTCCAATTCCCATACTCAATAGTTAGTCAATACTCAGAAAGAAAGGATCAGAATCAGATGATGATGATGATGGTGCCATCCTATTTTTTCTCAACCTTTCTTTCTTTTTCTCACATTTCCCCTCTTCCATTCGTTTACTTAACACCACAAACTTTATCCCCACGTGAATGCCACGGAATCTATCAATTTCATAACTTCTTATTACTTCTCATGTATTCTCCAGTAATCACTCATCAACAAAATTCTTCATTCTCTAACTAAGTAAAGCTACTAATTAGTATTCTTTTTAAATGGGATATGTTTTATATTACTTTTTATTATTTTATTTAATAATTTTTTTGTGTTTCAAGATAAAATTGTTGTTTGAGAGATATAAAAAATTAATTATATCACAACCGTTTAAACTTAAAATATAAAAATATTGTATGAAAAATAAATTACAAGAGTCTAAATAAATTGTAACTTTTTTGTTTATAAAAGTATAATAATATTAATAGTAAATTATTAAAGATGACAACCAGAGCTGAATTATCTGGATCGGTTCGTTAGTCCATCATCTAACTCGAAGAAGTATAGGAAGTCTTTTAACTTTTTGGTTCATGTGAGTTTATCTTGCATACAGATGCGAATAATACGACAGATTAGTTCATATCAACCGTAAAAAAAAAATATATATATATATATATATATATATATATTCTTTTTTAATCACTAAATCAGACAATATTTTCTTATTATCTTTTGTTTTATCATTCTTTTACTTCATCCATAAATCCCTATACCTTATTTCCTTTATTTTGTCATTCTTCTATTTCACTCTTTAATGTCTAAGCTAGTTCTTATGTTTGTTTTTGACATTGATTCTCGTATCTTTATTAAGTGTATAAATGATTTTTTGCTTGAAAGTGTGAAAATTAATTATTTGTACTTGTTGTTAAAAGGGTGAATTTTTTTAAAACTAATTAAATATTTTTAATTGATTATATTTTTATTTTAAATTCATTTATTGTCATTGTTTAAATTAATACAACATATGATGAGAAAGATTATAGTTATGTGTGAGATGAAAAGGTATTTCAAGCATCTATTGAAACTAGATTAACAATGCTTTTACGGTCAATGCAAAATGATGGTTAACTTCTATAAATTTGTAGTAATTTAGACAATTTTTCATATGTTTAATCTTCATATATTTATTTGATGTAGTTTTCAACAAACCTAATATAATTGTTATAAAATAAACCTACCAATAAAGAATAGAAGAAAATAAATAAACGAAAATGAATAACAACTTTTTTATATGTATCATAGAAAAAGTTATATTTATAGATACAAAATATAAGATATAAAAATATAAATATTTAAACTTCACAAAGTAAAATATGCATATTGCTACTACAACTCAGTGAACAATGAAGGTATATGTCTTGCGTGACTTACTCGTGACCATGTTCACACCTTTTTGACATTGAAAATGATTTGGCTGATGTCGGTGCCCGGAGTTTAGACGGTTCTTGCTATTTAAATCGAGACGGAACAACGAAAATAAATAAAATATGAAAAAATATAATTTGGAATTGTCACCTTAATTAATCTTAAAAGTTTATGAAAAATCATAAAATAAAGTAAGATTTACAAAAGACCGAACTTTGGGTATTTATTTTTTCCAAAAAATAATTAAGAAAATAATGTATAGAAGAAACAAAATATATTTTTTCGTATTTTGAACCCGATAATGATTAATTGTTACTTTTACATATTTTTATTCAAAATAAGATATCATAATTATGCAATTTTTTAATAATTTGTTGATTTAATTTTTTTTATAATTTTAAAAATATTTATATATATTTTTGGTATTTTAAATTATTTGAAAATAAGTGTTACAAAACAAACGGTTGAATAAAAAAAACTATTATTTATTTGTAGTTCTTTATATATTATTTCATATTTTAGAAAAAAAATTAAAATGTGTCAAAGTAGAAAATAAGATATTCGTGAATAATATAAAATAATGTCCTATAAAATATTAAAACAATATATAATAAAATTTTTTGGAAATACATAATCTAACAAAAAAGAAAAAAGAAAACTAGTTGAGTACTTTCCAAAATTTTTTTAGTTTTTTAATTTTTTTTAAGATTAAATTGTCACATGTCATATGATAGTATCATATGTTAATTTGTGAAATTTTTAATTTTATGTATTATTTTTTTTTTAATTTTAAAAAATTGTTAGATCATGATTGTGTCACATGTCAGATTAATAATATTATTTTTAATTTAAGTATTTTTATTTACAATTTTGATTTAATTTAGTCTCATTCTTTTAAATAATTCAATTTTGTCTTTTCTATTTGAATTAAGATTAATAATTAATCTTAATTAAAATTTATATATTTATGTTAAAATATTTTTTAATCATCATACATCAAGTCACTCTCCAACTATTGATGTTATTTTATTTATGACATATTTTCACTTATAAATTATTACACTTACACTCTTTTACGGTTATAAAAAACAAAATAATTTGAATATTTAGGTGGAGTAATTTGGTATATAAAATCTAAAGTGTTATTTTAATATGTATATATAAATTATAATTAAGTTTAATTACTTATTTGATCTCAAATTAAAAATGACAAAATTAGATAATTTGAAGAGATAGAGAGAATAAATTGAATCAAGATCGTAAATTGAATAATTAAATTGAAAAGAGACACATTAGTCTGACACGTGACACAATCATAACGAGTCTGATTTTTTTGTTGAATTTTCTGTGTTGTTTTCTGTTGAGCATTAAAAATACATTGTTTTAGTACTTTAAAGATAATTTTAATATATTTAAAAATTTTAAAATTAATGACTATCAATGTATTTTGAAGACAATGAATAATATAGAAAAATCAATTGAGAAAACAAACTCAATAGTAGCCTACCACGTGATGGTTTAAAAAAATTGAAAATTTTAAGAGTTTACAGAAAAAGATGACGTGATAATTTAATTTGAAATAAATTATTTAAAAAAAATAAAAAAAAAATGAAAATGTCATCAAATGTATGGATGACGTCAACTCAAAAAACCAAGTTAAACGTTCTTAAATAATTAAACCATCAAATTGAACAAAACATTAATAAGAAATAAAAACTAAACCAAACCAATATATAAAAGAGACAAAAATCGTTATTAATTTTCCCTTATATTCCGGTATGGAAATTGTGTAGAGTACGAAAGAAGAAACGATTCGACCTTGAAGAATCGCGCAAAGGTAACTAGCGAGCAAAAACAAGCATTTGCAATGCCGTTGCCAACGGTCGTTTCCACTACTTCTTCTTTTTCTGCCGTACTTCTATCAACTATTACGGCGCGCTCTACACTCCCTCCAAAACGCACCGTTTCTCCTTCCCCTCTCTCCGTTCTCTCTCGCAGAGACATCGCTCTACTCTCCTTCCTCGCGCTCTCTCCACCTGCCTCCGCCATTGAATTTGGCATATGTAGGCACCGCTCTTATTCTACTCACTTCCCTAGCTACATTCGCTGCTTCTCGTCGCATTCGCGAAAACCCTAATTCTTGAAATTGTTGCGCAGCAGGACCGAAGAATTGGCTAAAAGAGCAAAAACGGAATGCCTCCAAGTTCCTATTGGCCCCCGTGGATGCCTCCCGCCAAATCCTTCGCTCTGCCTATCTCACGCTCAGTACGTTTTTCCCCTCTTCTCGCTTGTAATGATGCTTAGCTTGACCAGGTTTCGATTTGGTTCCATTTGCAGCGAAAACCGACGCTACTTATACGGATGAGGATTTGGAGCAGATCCAGCAGCTGTTTATATCTGCTGCTAGGGATTGCGTACCACAGGACCGGAATTCTTTCGTCACTTTCCAAGCCAAGAGCGGAGTAGAGGTTTGTGTTCGCCCTCTAATGGCTTGCATAATTCAAATGTCTCACATGTTTCACTGATTAGGGTTTCGATGGCATAAAAGAAAAACAGTAATCAATGACGGTAATTGAGTCAATTATCAAAATGTTTTCAAATTCGAAATACCGATTACTCGAATTTTTTAAATAAAATAATTTACTGGAAAATGTGATTTTTTTTTTGTCAAACTTGGTTTTAATCCTTAACTTTTAAATTGAAAAATTATCTCTCATAGTTTTCACTTATTTTCCGACGTTTGTGGTGGACATATCTATCAATTTGAAAGCATAGAGAACACAATAATGCTTGAGTTTAAAAAAATACGGACTAAAACACATATTCCCTGTATTATATTTATCCAATCACGAATGGCTAATATGAAGTTTGGTGTTCCGTTCTCATTTAAAGAGTTTCATAGGCATGCATTATTATCCACCAATAAAATATCCTATTTAATATTATTTTTAAAGCAATTATCTAAAAGCAAATATGCTTACCTTACATGTTAATCAGTTATAGTTTAAAAAAAGTTTATGCTATCAGTAAATATACTGTTTTTTTCTATTTTAAAATCATATCTAGAATATTATTTCATTGATTGCCGGTGTTAATATATTTATATTGTGAAAATCAAATTATTAGTGATAGGTTTCTTGAGCAATACAGGACATATCTTTTATCATTATTTTATACTGTTAAAAGGGGACTTTTATATCTTGCTTGGTGAAGGAGAAAAATGGATTGGATGAAAATATGTTGGTAGAGTAGAAATAGATGACAACTAACGTATAAATTAAAGGCGTCTGGTTGAAGAAAAAATAGAGAGTAGAAAGGAAAGAGATGAACAGAAATATGTTAAAAATAATATAGCGGGTCTCACCATCTTTTAAAATTATTTCTTCTTTCTTCTCCCACCAAAGCCACTCTATTATTTCCATCCCTTTTCTTCTCCTCTGGGAATTTTATTTTGTTTGAAGTTCCTATCCCCAAACAAGCATGCTCTCAAGTACAAGAATCATTTGGACGGAGACATAATTAGCCTACACTGTCTTTTTTTATGCGCAGGTGTGCACATTTCGGTTGATTGTGAAGAACGCTGCTTCGTTGCTTGGAAATAAGGATCCTGTAAAGTTGAAAGCCGAAGCTTTGCTAGATAATCTTATAAGGTATCCAATTTCCAGTATTGGTGTGCTGTAGCTTACTGCACCAACTTGTGGCTCGTAAATTTCTCTTTTAATATTTCTTAATTATTTAATTTTTAGCGGATTATTTACTGGGCATTCTAGCTTTATCGTGCTTATAAAAGGGACTGTTGTGCGTAAATAGTCATAGATTCATAGTTATGAATATTATTAAGAGGCTTTATTGTGTCGTGATAACTGATAGAAATGTAACAAAGACATTCACGAACCTTCACCTATTAGCTCAAGGTTTTAGGAGAATAAATTTTTTGTACGATATCAAAACCTTTGAGGCCCAAGTGTTTCAATAGCTCGTCCTTGTCTCTCCAATTTGCTTTAATAAAATTGAAACTTACCACTTGAAGTGGGTCTTCTCATTTGTGTATTCGCTTGGAACCCAGGTGGCTCTTTCATGATGAGGTATGATAATGTAACGAAGTTATTCACGGGTTTTCAGGAGAGTTAGTTCTTGACAGCTGATAGCAAATTCCTAAATTTATGTTATGCCTTTCTCCTGAACCGTTGTTTTACACATTTCTTTTGTCCTCCATTTTAATATTCCTTTGAGATCCAAATCCATGCTATTTACCTAATTTGGTTACACCTAAAGGGGATATTTTTTTACCACATTGCTTCTTCAAAATGCAGATCTTTCACCACTGTCAGTGGGATGGCAAGTGAAACCAACATTCAACTTGCATCGGATAGGTATATTTGCTGTCGTAGTTGCTTGCAGGAATATCTTTTAGGAAGATTTTTTATTTCAAGAAATTCTCCATGCTATTTGTGAAAGAATTCAACCTAGTTCATTGCAAGCCCACCCCCAAAATCTTAGTATTGACCACTAATGAATAATCTTCACTTTACTTTTTGTTACAATTTATTTCATGTTATGTCTAACTTATATTTTTTTATTGGCTTGATGTACAAAAAATGAGGAGAACTAGTAATTGTTTGAGAAGTGCTTGGTTTCTGAAAAGCAGTAGTTAAGCTGCTTGAATGTTCCGAACCATAGGTTTGATTTATTTGTGGATCTTTCTTAAGATTTACTCTTCTGTTTTTAACAACGCAAATAAGATATTATTTCATTTGATTGAAAGGGGGCTTCATCCGAAGTTTTCACTGGACTTGATTTTACTCCCTCTCTTTAACTGTTTGTTTATTAATGTTTGGAAGGATCTATCTAATTGTATAAAATTATAAAATTTCTTTAACTGCTTCTTTATTAATGCTTGCAAGGATTTATCTATTTTGGATAAATTATAATAGTGTTGCTATACGTATTTTTTTCTTCATGATTTGCTGCTAGTTTTGGTTTCTTTTTCTTTTTCTAGCCTCTTCAAGTATTAAAGAGATGGAGTTTTATCTTTCAAAGTTATCGTTGCTTGTTTTAATTTTATTATTCGGGTGCTTACCACCTGATTATTGTATCAATGAGTTGTCTCTAAAATCCTTTTTTTCCCCCCCAGAGAAAAGATAGCGGATGCTGTATCAGATACCATATCTGATCTCGACAAATTTGAGCAGGGAATCAGGGATTGCCTTGAAAGTTGAAACCTAACTTAAAGAATAGCCTATCCTACTTTTTTGATGTGGAAAGTTGATCCTTAAAAAATCACGCAAGTATGTGCTTCTGTCTTTTTCTAAGTGCTTACTTTCCTTTGATTTTTTTTTTTTTTAGTTACTGTCTACCATAACGAAAAAGGTTGGCCGTATCTCTAGTTTTAAACTTCTAGAACAGATTGCACTTTCAAAACGAACAATGTTGGTGTATAATTTCATCAACAAATAGACCTGAATCGTGTTTTGACTCTAAACTGTTAGACCACCGTACTGTCTGAACTAGGCTTTGGGTTTATGCGTTTGCTAAAACGTTCACTTGTTTTTCAGGGAGCTTATTGGTGTAATAACCAATTTTCTGTTATCACCGGTTTGCTGACTGCCGAGAATACCAAAATATGCTTTTGCCGTACTTTAAAATACTTATTTGTTCTCTCAATCTGAAATCTGTAAGCACTCTGTCAATAATCATATGATATTCTTTTTCAATGCATTCAATCCTCTGATCACTTCGTAGGAAACACGCATGCTCTAGCTTTATCCTTTTTGATATTACGGGATGTGTTAATAATTTACATACTGAGTATGCATTTGCTAGGATGTTCTGAAATTATTTCTTAAAATCAGCCAAAAAATATGAGCGATTTACATCTTAAACTATGGCTGTTTCCCTTTTTCTATGGAACTGTGTGGGGAATGTCCTGTTTGGAACTGTTTCCCTTTGGAACTGTGAGGGGAATGTCCTGCTCTAAACAAAAGGGATCAAATAAATGCATGCGATACGGGAACGGTTATTACTCCAATTAAGATTCTAAATTTGTCACAATATTTTAAATGATATATTGTGATTTTGGTTGGAAGTATTGTTTGTTGATCGATGCTATCTTTCTGTAATGGTAATAATTTAGAGAAAATGCGCTATATGTTCTCTGTTGAGTCATTTTTTTTTTTCTTTTTGATGTTTTCTGTCCAGTTGTCATCAGTTTATAGATACTCTCCTCCGATTCAAGATACAAAATACAAGTTGCGTATCTGCCTTGTTGAAAGAGACTGCTATTTCAATGAGGGAGGAGGTTTTGGTTGCTGAAGATTTTTGTGTACTTTCAAACTGAATGGAAGAATAGTAATAAATGCATTTTCTAAATGGGACACCCCTTCTCCCCCCATATCTAGGAAACTGCCAAATCAAGACAATAGTAGACATCTACTTCACATACCTCATTTGGTGATAATTTTCTTCAGGTTTACTTTTATTTATTTATAATCAGGTAATATCACAACACATTTAGTCTGCATTAATTTTTTATAATACTAAAAATCACACTTATATGATGAATAATATGTAACAATTGAATTTTAGAATTAAAATGATTGTCAGTTTTTTATTAAAAAAAAGAATTGCTCTGAACATTATTTATTTGTTGTTTCAGTTTTGTTGAGTGAAAAAACGGATTTTGATTTGGGGCTGGAGTAATTGACTGGGTGTATTTTCTTAATAGTAATACCAAATATGTATATTAGTTACTGCATTATTTATTTGCCAGCATTATTTTCATCATTTTACGCACAGAGAGTTGAATTCTTCCATCAAGAACTGGAAAGAGAAAAAAGGGCTGAATTAATTTACCTAGATCCTGAGATTATTTATTGTTGACCCTGTGGTACTTCGCCGACGGTGTAGAATATAAATTATAGGAGCGACGTCATATATGGGCCAACAATTGTTGGGCGAATTTGCAAATAAAAATGTGATACCTACTTCCCATGTGCTAATTGTACAATACAATTAATGAGGGTGAATCTACACAAGATCACGATTGGACGTGAATTGGAGACAGGGTTATGCTCATCAAGCTTGAGTGTTTGGTCCATTGTGTGAAACATTTTGATCAGGTGAACCAGAAGCTTCCACCAAGTACAATCGGCAGCATGGCTTTCCATCGTCTGGATTGGTTTGTAGCGATCTGGGCAAACTGCGGAGCCTGTTGAAGAGATTTAATGGATCATTTAAGAGACCAAAATGGGCATCTGGGTCTCCAATTTGTGAAAGTTTCACATTAGTGAACCCTATGGATGGCAAGAGATGGTCTGGCCAATCGCTGTAAAATTGGAATACTGAATTGGATAGAGTGGTTGATGGCTTATTCATGAAGTCTGCTAAGAGAACTGTGTGTGCTGACGCGCATTTGTTAGCTAATATTTTCAGCACTTGCATGGCTTGGGATTGGGTGAGGTAGTAGATGATACCTTCTAGAATCCAAACAGTGCTCTTTTGAGGTATGTATCCCGCAGTCTCAAGCTTTTCCATCCAGTCATTTTCTCTTATGTCGGCTGCTACTCTGGTTAAGGATTTGGCTTTGGACATAATATGTTGCGAGTCGTACGCCGAGTCCGCAGCCGCTTGTAAAATAGTGGTCTTTACATCCAACACTCCTGAAAAGTCCACCTCATACACATCACTGTCCTTCAAGCAACTCAAACGGTATGCTCTCGTGTCCATTCCTACATTAAAACTTCCAACTTTATCAATATATACTTTTTGTACAAAAAATTCACGAGTATATATAACTGCTAGGGTAAATATAATGCAATACGCATGGACAGTTAACAATCTAATTTCCTAAGAATATGGACAGGTGCCCTGGATTGTGATGTCATTGATTATGTTTATCTGATTGCTAGATAGTCTGTGGTCCAAAAAATTGCTAGTGATGATATAAGAATTGGTTTGTCAAAATCAAGGAGGTGGCCTTTAAATATCTTGTAACGTGATCCTGAAGGCGTTGGGAATTTCACCCAAACGTCCTCAAATTTTTTAGCCTAACGCTATTATTGTCTGAGAGACAACAAAATCGCACAGCCACATTTGACCAACATAATTACTTATCCTCAGTTACAGCTACCAATATTAATTACTCAAAAAAGCTGTTAAGAAGACAATTAAATTAATGGCTGATGTCGACAAACCTGCGCCAAGGAGAACAACCTGAGCTGCTCTGCCACTTGGGGAATTGAGGGCATCCTCCAGCCTAGAATCAAACCAGAGGGTTCGTACTGCAAGAATGACTCCAGAAATTTCACGAGCATTGTTAAGACGGTCGTTCTTGATCTTTTCATGGAGGTTTCTCAAGTAAGTCTCCCCTGCCAGTAAATCAGCGAGTGGATCATGGATGGCATGCTTCCACAGAGCCCTTCCCGCAGCAGTTTGGCAAGCTGACCTCTGAAGGAAATCCCATTCTTTTTCGATCGTTGCATGGATTTCTCTTACAGCATCAGTGTTGAGCAATTCTGGGAGCTTCAGCTCTTGCCACGCTTGGTCCTCCGGTAACCCATTTACTTTATCTGACATGGTTGTTGTGTGTTTCAGAAAATAAGGGATTAAGAAGAGGTTGTGAAGAAGATAATGCATGTTATATTTATATATAGCGGAGTTTAAAGATTTTAGGGTAGGGATAAGGAAAAGAGAACCACACACAACGAGGGATGCCTCGGCTTCTTGGGTTAGTGAAAGGCAAGGTAAGAATGCAGTCCACGACTACCACAACTGCATAACCTGACCCTTTCCCTCCCTCGCCTGTCATTTTTCAACCGCAAAAGTGACATTCTGTGGTTCCCACTAAATACGACCACTGCAACATGTGCCTGCCTCAACTTGGATAACAACAAAACAACTATTCAATCCACTACATATACTTTCCATCCTTGCCTTTCCCATGTAAGTAATCATAAATTATTAAACTCACCTTCTTAATATTCAATTCATTCATTAATTGTTTAATTATCACCACTTTGATCTTCTTTTTATAATTCCTTTTTGGGTAAGACACCCAGACTAATTTGTAGGTATACTAAATTTTATTTAAGATTTTTTTTAATCAGTCTCATTGACCTAAAAGGTACAGTAGTATTATTTTAAGACCCAATAAATTCTTACAAATATTTTACACTCACTATCTTACTCTTTAATCATCTCTTTTTTAAAAGTATAAAAGTTAACTTTTTTTTAATGACTAAAATATTCTTAAAAATAGGTTATTAATTGGTGCAATAAAATTCCAAACTTAAAATCAACTCTTAACCGCTTGCAAGCCTTTTTTTTTTCTTCTTCATAATATACCTACTACCTAAGACAATGCAAGTGCTGTATATGTTGAACCAGAAGGTCAAGTGTTCTTGCGTTAATAGGCATTGTCGGCACGACATTTGTTATGTTTATGTGATATTTCTTAAGTCAGTTTTATTTTTAAAATGTATAAATATTTATTTCTTTTTTATAAATAATGAAAACTTAAGGCATGCTTATATAGAAATATACTGAAAAAAATCGGATCAAAATATATAACTTCATTAATTTTAAATTTATATATTAGTGATCAAGTTTAAGTTGTGGGTATCATGTTAATATTATAATTTAAAGCATCTCGTAAATTAAGATTTACTGGTTATTAACTTTCTTATCTTTATCTTTATTTAATATGCGACTTACCTTTTACATTGGTATATTGTGTTAAATTAACTACGAGCACTACCTAAATATTCTTACTTATATCACTTATTTTTTATAAAATAAGTTCTCGTATTTAATTTTTTTTTTTTATTCATAGTGCATTCATCTGAAATGGTACTTAAGATGAACTATCTGATCCAATACCATTTTTGTGAGTCACCCAGTAAAACATAATATTTATATATTTATTTATTTATTTTTAAGATTGCAAATCTAATTTCATACCATTTTTCTGATAAGAAGTACAGATTCTTCAATGATACACAGTTCCATGTACATAATAAATTTATTGAATTGTCCTACAAATCTTAAATCAACTTTTCATTTTTACAGTATATTTTTATCTTTTTAGTATTTCATTCTTCATATTCTCTTTACCATAAATCTCACGTAAAAAATTCACTTTTCTAGTGCTTCATTATCGTACATCAATAAAGGCCTATGCTTATTTTGGTAAGCTAAGCGCATAAATGCAAAACCTCCCTATATAGGGAGAAAATGTATCCACATTGAAGTTATTGATACAGTACAACTTTTGTTTTCACTTAAGTCAACTCGAATTAGTGTTATTAGGTTTGTTGCATCTATTCACTAAACTACTTTGTGATATACAATGAATCAATATATTCACTTTCAAATACTCTAGTATGAGACTGTTAGGTTAGGGACAAGTTCTTTTGCATCCATTCTCAACTCACTTCTCAACTCACCAACTCACGTGGGAATCATAAGACGAATCTTCAATATGCCAATTAAGTGACACCAAAATTATTCCTTTTCCATTTTTTTACCACTAATACAGTTTTATTTTATTTAGTTACCTTAAATTAAATGAAAGACAAAACTATGATTAGTAAAATTTAATTGGAATGAACTTATAGTTTGAAGTATTTTTTTATTCTATTATCTGATCTCAATAATATTAAAACTATTTTTAAGATTCGTTTACACATGTTCCTAAAATTAATTCCTGAATCCATGTACAACAAAACCAAGTTGGAAATTTTTAATTTGGTTAAAAAGAAAAAATGAATGGACAAAACAGATATGCAAAACCGTCCTTCCACCTCATTCAAATATTTTAATGTAAGAACAAAGACGCAGAAGCCAATAAATGCGTATCCAAGGGTACCATTTTGCAAGAATATTATCCCAGGATACAGTATAAACTACTATACCTGTAAAATGTTCCTAACTAATAAAATATTAATATTTTATTGACTTTTAATTTTCTTCTTTTGCCTAATTACAGATTCGTGTGTCAATTATTAAAAAGATCAAACTATGTGCTCACTGTTCGTATTTATTTTCCATTTAGTATTTTAGGAAGTAATTAAATGTCGTAATCCCTACATAATTTTCTGTAGTAATTAAAACAATCAGAAATTTGTTGAGATAATTATGCACTGTTAAAGGCTCTTCTCTGTGGCGTTTGTGTTAAGTATCAAATTTAACTTTTATTTAGCAGAAGATAAAATTCATTTTTTTCAGGATAAGAAATTATTTAATGGCAATTCAAAAAAATATTATACTATTACCTAATTATAACTCAACTTAAAAATTGCTGTGCATTGAATATGAGGACCCCATTCACGACCTTTTGAAAGAGCCTTGATATGAATTGATGATGAGTGTCATTTAATAAATTGCATGTGTTTGTGAAATAACCTGATATGTCCAATATAATAAGAGGAAAAATGAGATTGTGTTCTATCGAAAGGTTTTCGAAGTTAGAATGATAATAATATGCTAAAGGATAATATATGAAGTTATTGTATTTTAACGATTTATAATTATTAAAAAAAGTCCACGAAATGAAGTTTGTAATAAAAAAAGTAATAAGCCTTTAATGTATCTTATTAGATATAGTACTTTCTTTTTCATAACTGGCAAAATTTTGTTTATATTTAAATATTAGTTTTAAATAGCACTAGGTAGCATTTTTTGTTGTTGCAATTATATAGTTTAATATGTACTTAATACTTAATTATATCTTTTTCCTTCATGTTCAACCAAATATTAAAAAAAAAAGTTTTCCATAGAAGTCGACTAAATTTCTATATTTCTTAATTCATTAAAAGAATTTTGAACCACATTCAAAAAATAATATATAATACAACTTCAGATTTAATTATGAAACAACACCATTAAGGTATTGCCCTTTGTTTTATAGAGAGTCAGATTAATGAAGTGCTTAACACGTGGGAAGAGTGATAACCACTAATCAGTAAAAAGATAATTAAGCGGTGCTTATATTTCTGACCAGAGTGTGGATAACTTTTTACAAGTATTTGTAGAAATAAGATAAACAAATTAAAAATATGTCTAAATCTTTTGGTTAATAAAAAAAAATACTATTATTCTAGTGAAAGTCTTTCCAAAATTTCCCCTTCATGATTGATAGTTGCATATTATAATAAATCTTATATTACAAAAGTATTGTTATAATTTAAAACATTATAAGAAAATTGCAATTTCTGGAGTTTTAAATTCCCCCACCATTGTGGTGGCCCTTCCCTCCCTCAAATAATTGTTATACTTATCTTTCTATTTTTATTTTTTTTTGCGTATATTTTTGGTTAATCTCGTCACAATAAATGTCGCTACAGATACTTATTCAAGTCATTTCTGTTTTTCCAGTTTAGGTTTTAGGTCCAAAACTAAGTTTTCGAGAGAAGACATAAAAGTAATTACCAATAAAAGAAGAAGAAGAAAAAAAAAAAAAAAAAAAAAAAAAAAAACTATGTGGAAGAAGAGGAAGTAAAAGCAGGAGACAAGTGACACGAGTCAGCCTTTGAATTGGGAAAACCAGTCAACCTGCACTGTAACAAAACAATAAAGAAAGGAATTAGGTATTTTCCTCATTATTACCATTTATTATTATTTTTATACCATCTATATACCCACACGCATTATTCTGATGTAAGAAACACAACAGTGAAGGAAAAAGCTGATAACATCAGCATCGCCTAACCTCTGACCTTAAAATAAGAGAACACCAACAACCTTCGCCTTGTGCAGTGCTTTTTTTTTGTAGTGTGTGTGTGAGAGAGATGGCGGCGGAGATAGCGTGCTGCGGAACAAAGTTCTCATTGTACGTGTTGGTGATCGTAGGATTGGTCTGCTTCGCGGGCCTAATGGCTGGTCTTACTCTCGGACTCATGTCCCTCGGACTCGTCGACCTCGAAGTTCTCATGAAATCTGGTCGTCCTCAGGATCGAATTCACGCTTGTTCGTACCGTCCCCTTTTCCACCTTCGCACAATTCTAATTTAGTATCACTCCTTTGTACTCATCGTTTTTTCTTCTTTATTTGCAGCGAAAATTTATCCAGTGGTTAAGAACCAGCATCTTCTGCTTTGCACGCTTCTAATTGGAAACTCCTTGGCCATGGAGGTATTGTCAATTGACCAATTTAAATAATAATAATAATAATAGAAATATAATGAGAATAATAATAATTAATAATATTATTAAATTTAATGTTTCTATTTTTAGGCTCTTCCTATTTTTCTTGATTCGCTGGTGCATCCTGCTGCTGCAATCTTGATTTCGGTCACTCTCATCCTCATGTTTGGAGAGGTTAGTATTGATTCGTGTCATGTGGATAATCGAAGTTGGACTGTTTTGTTGAGTGACGATTCCCTGTTCTATGATTGGTGCAGATATTGCCGCAGGCAATTTGCACAAGATATGGATTGACAGTTGGAGCAACGCTGGCTCCGTTTGTTCGTGTTCTTCTTCTTGTTTTCTACCCGGTTTCTTATCCAATCAGTAAGGTATGCGTATGGATTGCTACCACTGCAAGCTGTTGGTGAGGAGTTGAATGACATGTTTGGATGTGTGGAGTTGGAAATAGGGAATCACAGTTGAGAAGCGAAAGCTGTAATTTTTAGTTTCTGAAAAACACATCTAAAATGGGAAACCAATCACGCTAGAATATATCTGAAAAGGGATATGCGTGTAAAAACTGTATGATTACTATATTAAATGAAAATTCTGATGGAGGTTGTTATGTTTTCAGGTTCTTGATTGGATGTTGGGTAAAGGACATGCTGCCCTTTTGAAGAGGGCAGAGCTCAAGACTTTTGTGAACTTTCATGGAAATGAGGTGTTTGTGTTTAACATATATGATTGAAATTTTGGATATTCAAGTTTTAGAGGATTTATAAAACTTTTGCCTTTATATTCATTTGAATGTGCTTGTATAATATTTTGAGCGTGGATTTCAAATTTATAATTTGTCCTAGTTATTTCAGTATGATACTGTTTTGTGCTCTCGTGTAACATGGATACGTGATTGTTTTCTTTTCTAGGCCGGTAAAGGAGGAGATTTAACTCATGACGAAACGACCATCATTACTGGGGCACTTGAGTTGACAGAAAAGACTGCAAAAGATGCCATGACTCCCATATCAAAGGCATTTTCCCTTGATCTGGATGCAACTCTAAATTTGTGGGTTTGTGAATTCTTTATGTTATTTCCACTATTCTTATATCTTCTTTTGTTCTAATCATGTCCTTTGTGTCTGCACTGAAGGGAGACACTGAATTCGATAATGACAATTGGTCATAGTAGAGTTCCAGTTTATGCAGGAGAGAAAACTAATATTATTGGACTTGTTCTGGTAATTTTTCTAATTTTCTTCTGCTTCAGATTTTGTAACTAGATGCACATGATTATAGATGGCCAGTTGATAACGTTCATAATTAATGTTTGTGTTTTAACTCTTGTAATCATATTGGACGACTTGATATTTGTGATGAATATTATTAAGTCAAGTTTCATTTATTTGTTTGGTTTTATAAGTTGTTGCATTTTGGCTACATCAAATGGTAACAATATCATACTATCATACTAATTTTTTGCCTTTACTGTTATTATGAATGAAAAAGCTTGTAAGGATTAATGTCAAGCTTGAGTGAGATCTTCTATCAGACCTGATTATGATTACTGTTCATGATATATGTAGTAATAGATTGTGAATCTGATATTGTGAGAAGGGTGTAACTGATATATAATAGAACTTTACTGTCAAATCACTCCGAAATAAAATAGATTCTTTGCGGGAGAAATGGTGAAAAAGAGGAAATCCAGCACTTTCATCCGCTATTGTGTCGCTTAGCGATAACAAAAACATTCTTTGCACGATTATGCCACTCATTCTTTGTTAGTTAATCTTCTGTTCACACTTGTATGCGCAGGTGAAAAATCTCTTTATGGTTGATTCAAAGGCTGCAGTTCCTCTAAGAAAAATGGTCATCAGAAAAATTCCTCGGTAATCCTTTTTCACACATGACATGAGATACATTGTCCTTACATACGAACTAGATAGCATATGTGTATGGTTGATATGCTTGCCATTACAAGGTAGTCATTATTTCTTCATCCTACAGTGTTTCAGAGAACATGCCTCTGTATGATATATTGAACGAATTTCAGAAGGGTCACAGTCATATTGCAGTAGTGTATAAGGATCTAAACAGTAAAAACGAGGCCCCAAAAAAGGTTAAAGATGGGGAACAACATGATCTCAGTGACAACTATAAGAACAAGGGAGAGAATGCAACCTTGGATAAAGGTAGAGATTTAAATAAAAGTATAATAAATTTCAGTTTCTTTGTTGAGTATGTGCTTTCGAAATATTATGTGTTGTTTGCAATTTGTTGAACTCTTACAGCAAAATATGATAAATTGTACTTTAGTTCGCTTGAAAGTGTCATTAATCCTCCTGTCACTTTCCTGGTTATTTGAGGAAGCTTTTATACGTAGACATTGTCGTTTGTATTCGATTTGTGTTTCCTTCTCTGAAGGTTATTTTCAGAACCATGTGGTTTTTTACTTCACAATTTTGTGGTTTTCTTTCTGTATGTTTAGATATGTTCTCAATTGTATTCTTTAGTCTTATGATTCTTTGCGGTTCTCAAGTGAAACTCTTGGTGACTGACTACCTTTTTATACCTCACTGTGGCTGCCTATTTAGGTTCTAAATTGGAGTCAGGTGATACTTTGACTACTGTTACTAAGATTGATGGTGCTCAACAAGCAAAGAAAAGTCCACCAGCAACTCCTGCTTTTAAAAAGCGACATAGAGGGTGTTCATATTGCATCCTGGACCTTGATAATGCGCCCCTGCCAGTATTTCCACCCAATGAAGTGGTTGTTGGTGTTATTACAATGGAGGATGTCATCGAAGAGCTTCTTCAGGTTAGATGCTTAAGTGCATTTAGAATTAGCAGTTTGTGCTCCAAATTATTTAATCCTGTATATTTGTTTTGGTATTCTTTTTTAGCACTGATGGTGCAATTCTAGCTTTCGCTGACAAGATGATGAACTCTGTCTCTTTGCTTTTTCACCCATATATTCACCTTTAATTATCTTCTGCCGATACAGAATTAAGTGCTATTTTTATAGTTAATTATTGAAGAAGGAACTGCTTGATTTGAATTCTGCAGGACTATTTCCCTGTTATATGTAGATGTTTCAAACTGCTAGAATGGGTTGTTTTGTTGCCAGAGTCTTAAGAGCTTCATATTTACTATTCTTGTTAAGTTGCAGTTTTGCTTCTATTGCCTTTTAATTTAGCTGTATGGTTTGATCAATCTTCATTAAATATTTGTGTATTTCAGGAGGAGATATTGGATGAAACTGATGAATATGTCAATATCCATAACAAGTAAGCTCTCAATTGATTCCTCTTATTTGTCATCTGATGCAACCAGTTTATTTTGATCACTTTGTTGCAAGCTAACATTATGTGTCCTTCGTATTTGGTTTAGTGTGTAAAATTATATCATTGTTAGCTTATTGTAAGAAGCATATTAAATGGAGTTATTGCAAATGCAGGATAAAAGTTAACATGAATGCTTCAAAGGAGACGGCTTCTGCTGCAAATATGTTGCAACCTTCTCAAGAGGTTCAAGGACACACACCAACTAATTCAATTTCTACAGCTACTTCTGCAACAGGTTCACCCACCACAATCGATCTAATCTCTGAAAGTGAGTCACTAAGGAATCAATAGTTCATAAAGAATGAGAGAATAACATAGGTTTGTGCTTGTGTTGAAAAGGCAAAGCAGTATATAGTTTCCTGTAAAATTTCCTTGTATTATATTATGTTAATAACTAATATAGAGAAAGGGCACTGTGGTAGCGTGTGGCTAGCCAGACAAAACAGAATGGAGCTTTTTTTTTTTCACTTCTGATGAAAGCGGAGTGCAAATCTATCACTTTCTAATATCACATCCAGTTCTGTTTATTTTTGGAATGTACTAAACATAAAACAGAGGTTTTATGTTATCTTCTATCTCATTTTCACGACTTTATCGACTGCTACCTTTGTATAAGATATTTTAATGTTGGATTATTCCAGTTGCATGATATCTTAATGAGGTTGTGAATTTGTATTGTAGTGCAAATTCAGAGAGACAAAAATATTTAAATTTTTTGTTGAGCTTTTTTGTGTTGTCTATACTTATATGTACTTATTTTGATGTTGTAAAATATATTGAAAAATTTTAATATATTAAAATTAGTGTATTTTGAAGACGTAGCACATGTTTTAAAATATATTAAATTATTTTTTAATATATTAAAAAGTAATATATTTTGAAAGCACAGTCTATGATTGAGATGTCCTGACTAATGCGAGTATCAGTGAGATGAGATCAACCAAATAAAAAGAAATGTTAATAAGCATTAGAATGAAATCAATCATTTGATTTTTTATTTTTTATGCAAAATAATTCCTCTCTACATTCAAAATTTACAACCCTCGGACAAATAGTCAATTCACTCAATTAGTTTTTATCTTTTTTTTTTTAAATTATGTCTCTTTAATAAAGTAACCATTTATTATTATTATTATTATTATTATTTTACATTTTGGGGGTAAACTTATGTAAAAAACTAAAGTAGAAAAATACTTGGTCATTCATATTTATTTTTTAAGAACTTCGATAAAATTTTGTAAAGATTAGTTTATAATAAAACAATGAGTCATAATTATGCATGATGTCATTCCAGCATATTTGAAGTAAAACGTGAAAATGATATAAGAAAATAGATAATTCAAAAAGCATAATTTGAAAATGACAAAATTTGATAGGTTAGTGGAAAATAAATGAAGTGAACTATAAATATTTTACAACAATATATATATATATATATATATATATATATATATATATATATATATATATATATATATATATATATATATATATATATAAAAGTAATAAAACTTAATGATTTGAGATCCATGTTCAATTAATAATGTTTGAAGTTTGCACAACTTTAAATAATGTTCAAAGATAATTACCAAAAAAAAATTGAAAGCAGTGGGTAGAGATAACTTCATGCAAATACACTTAAAAAAAATTTAAAAAACATATATATAAAAAGATTATGTTTAAAAGTTGGAAGAAGATTTGTTAAAGGGAAAAATGACTTTCAAAAGTACGTCTATTTGAAAAAGTACGTCAAGAAATTTTGAATTATTCGAATAAATAAATTCTAACAAAATAAATAGATTGTCTTAAATAAGTTCGCCAAATCATTATTGTATTCAATGATTTGAAGAGGTTATCTAACTCTCCTATATGTTTTATTTTATGGTGCACTTGAACAATTAAAGATAGAGAAAGACAAATTTATATAATCGAAATAATTTGAATACATAAATAATTAATGATAGAGAATGACAAATTAATTTTTTTTTAACAAACAAAGATACTCCCAAACCACCAATACATGAGAAAAATGTAATAATCATCGTGTGAATGTCCAATATTTATTTTTGGTATAGACAATATTCATTTGTTCAAACAACAATTGGTAGAAAATGTCACGACAATAAACTCTTGGAACATGAAACAACAAGAAGTTATCATAGTCAAATCAACATCCCAAACACTTTAATGCAACTAAGTTAGAAAAAGTGGATAGCTTTATAGGGTTGAAAGTTGGCATAGTTTTTTTTTTCCTCTATAAATTAGACAAGTTGTAGTCTTAAGTCGTTTAAACACCTACAAAAGCTTTTGTATAGTTAATATCATGACTCTACACTACTATGAAAAGATTATGTGCTTTTGTCTGCTTTTAAAATTTTATTTTTTTTATTCTACTTTTTATAATTATTTTCTTCTCTCTTTAATTTTTTTTTCTGCTTATATTTATGATTATTTCTACTGTTTATACTTTTTTTTTCATATTTTTAAATACTATTTTCTTTCTGACTATTTTGTTTACTAATTTTAATATTTCTATTTTATTTTATTCATATTTAAAAAGGTATTCCGTGGGTATTTATTTTAAAAGTTATTTTAAATAATTGTGTCTGAAACTAATGCTGTATTTTCCAATTATTTACGTTTGAAAATAGTTGTATATTCTGAACTAATCGTAAGAAAATTCTGCTAAAGACGTACATTTGGTATTTACTTTCGTATTATAATATTTTTTAAATAATTTGAACATGTATTAATTATGTTAAATGGAGAAAGAAATAAGTGAAGTAAAAAATTGAACAATTACCTAATTAAAATCAAGAAAAAAGTGTATGTTTCTCAACCTTTACAAAATAATTTTTAAAAGGCATGTAGAAAGTAATAATTGAGATAAAAGAAAAAAAATAGTTTACAAATAGAGGTATTTAAATATCACAAAAAGAAAAGAAAAATGGGAGAAAGCATTAATTATATAGAAAAATTATGTAAATCCATTCACCCCCTTATTATATTGATATGATCTGGCATAATAGCAAGAAAAGCTATACACATAAAAACTAATGACAAGAACAACTAAGAGGGGAAGAGAAAAACAAACAATGAAGCAACATTTCTACTCTTAAGGGACAACATATTTAGTAACAAACCAAGTAAATTTAAATCCAAGACCTATATTTAAACTATGATATATAGCTATCACAATGAAGAGAGCATCAAAAGCAAGTTCTGGGAATGAAACACTGTATTCAAGCTCTCATGGACTATATATAATCCTAACACTGATCAGGGATTACATAAGCCTTAGAACCTGAACAAAAACTTCTTTGGAAGCTTGCGTTTTCCATTTCAAATCTTCGAAAAGATAACAAATCCAAGAAATAACCCAAGAATCTCTTTCTATTGCTTCCTTATGGAGAAGAAAAAGGGTGAGAAACTATAAAGAAAAGGTAATAATTTTCAAGTGCTTTTTCTGGGTTTGCTTTTGCGTCTGGCTCTGCTTCTCGAGGGTTCCCCTTTTGGGAGTTGAATCCCTTCAAACACACCCTCTTCCTTTGTAACTATCATCGTGCATGTTGTTGCCGATGCTGATGTTAACTCCTCTTGTGACTTCCCATGTTGTTGTTCTTCTTCTTTTTCTTTCTTGGTTGCTGCAGAAGCTTCTGGTTCCACTTTTTCCCCCTCGATTTCCGTTTCCTCAACAACAACCTTACGAGGTCTCCCTCTTTTTCGTGGAGGCTCAGGTTGTTCTTGTTGCTGCTGATGATGATGATGTTCCGTGTCACCTCCTTTGGATGAAGCCTCGGCTATAGCAACCGAAAGTTCCTTCGTTTTTTGTCGTTTCTTTTTCCCCATAAATACTTCTCTATCAAATAATATAACAACCACCCCAACCACTCTATCGCCAATAATATCTGAAAATTTTCTAGATCATCATCGTTTTTCATAGATCGTTAAACCTAGTGGAACACAACCATTGAAAACACCGCAATACTACAACCACAACAAAATCTTCTGATTCCTCCTTTCTAATGCAAATTCTATCTCAATACGTCAAAAGCAAGTAGATTGGTACATGTTTGACCACAATCCAGATTGCGGAAACGTTATTATTAAAACAACCAAACACCCTTCTGAACTTTATAGTGAAATGAAAAAGTTAATAATCAAATCAGAAAAAACTGAAGCAGTTTAATTCATCTTCTCTCTTTTTGTTTGTCCAATCTTGTGCCGTTCCCATAACACACATATAATTATTTTCTGCAATTAATAATAAAGAATCTCACGTGTAGGTATCTAGAAGAGAGAGATAGTGAATAGAGAAGGGTTTAAAAAAGGGTGGTGTGGTGATGGTGTTTGACTGAGTGAGTAGAAGGGTGTTCATAAACTAACCCGTGGAATGGAGCAGTAAGTAACCATGGTTAAAGGCGTGGACCAAATGGTTAGGGTTAGGGTGGTGTGAGTGAAGATGGGAAGTGGGGTAGGGTTTGGTGTATTGTACTACTCAGACTCAGAGTTGCAGTCTGACCCATTGTGTCGTTTCCCGGGTTTCGCGTCCTCACCTTTTAATTCTCGGGTTGGGTTGCATTCCAGTGTAGCAGGTTCTTCTTGTTTCTGCTTCGATTCTCATTTTTTAACCGTTGATTTTTTCCAGAGCCATGAATCAGGCATGGTTGATGAGTTTGTGTGTGAAGTATTGGTGCCTCGGGTGAAGCTAGGTACAGAGTCAACATTCCTGGCCCCGCCCTATTAATGATCAATTTGTCTGGGTTAACCATTTAGGATAATTTTTCTTTTCACACCAACAATTTTAGATAAACCCACTCATAAATTTTAATAATAAAATAATTATAATAATAGAATTTTGATGTAGAGGATATTGATATTTTCTCTAATTATACAACCCTCTTTTAAAAATTGACTACCGAATTTGTTATCTTTAATTAAGTTTGAAAAATATTGTTGAAACATCTACCCATATTTCATATTAGTTTCTCAAAATTTGTGTAAACAAGTAAAAATAGATAAGAAAAATAAAATAAATGTATGATAAATATAATATGTAAATTAATATATCATGTTAAGAAAACAAAAACAAAAATAAAAGATAATAACATAAATATAAATTTGATTATTATATGACTAAAGAAAAATAAAATAAAAAATATATAAATAGAGAGTTAAAAATTACAAGAATATGTAATAAAATACATATTCATAAATAATCGAGTTACATTAATACAAAGTTTACTAATTGTTACATAATATAGTAATTTTAAATTAAATTACACTTTTTAAAACTATTATTAGATACCTTTTTTTACATAAATAATAATTTTAAATATACATTATTTTAAATTATTAATATTCTATTATATAAATTAAAATTAATATAATAAATATACTTTTCAAAATATATTAAAATTTAAGTTATTTAATCTCTTTGTTTAATTTTAACAAAAACTTAATATGATAAATTATAATCAAACTTGTGGTACATAAGAAATGCATCCCTTGTATGGTAAAAAGAAATTATTAATAAATTTTAAAAGTTTGTACGAAATTAATACGTAGCTCTCCACTTATTTGTTTATTATGCCCCACTTAATTTTTTATTTTTTTTACAAGGCAGCTACCTAGTGCAAATAATAATAATTGATTTTATAAATTATAATCAAACTTGTGGTATATAAGAAGTGCATCCCTTTGGATAATAAAAAAAAATTGATCAGTAAAATTTAAAACTTACGAAAACTAATACTAGCTCGCCACTTATTTGTTTATTATTCTGCACTTATTTGCCTAGTTTTTTCAACAAAGCAGTCACCTAGTGCAAGTAATAAGAGTTGATTTTTGTATCTTATAATCAAACCTGTGGTACATAAGAAATGCATCCCTTTGGATAATAAAAAAATAATTGATCAGTAAATTTTAAAACGTACGAAAACTAATACGTAGCTCTCCACTTATTTGTTTATTATGCCCCAGTTATTTGTCTATTTTTTTCTTCAAGACAGCACATAGTGCAAGTAGTAAGGGTTGATATTTGTAACTTATAATAAAACTTGTGAAACATAAGAAATGCATCCCTTTGGATAATAAAAAAATTGATCAGCACATTTTAAAACTTTGTATGAAAACTAATAAGTAGTTCTTCACTTATTTGTTTTTTTATGGCTCACTTATTTGCCTATTTTTGTATTCAAGGCAGCCACCTAGTGCAAGTAATAAGGTAATAAGGGTTGATTTTTGTAACTTATAATCAAACTTGTGAAACATAAGAAAAATATCCCTTTGAATAATAAAAGAATATTGATCAGTACATTTTAAAACTTTGTACGAAAACTAATACGTTGCTCTTCACTTATTGCATTATTATGCCCTACTTATTTACCTATTTTTTACTTTAAGGCAGCCCCTAGTGCAAGTAATAAGGGTTGATTTTTGTAACTTATATTCAAACTTGTAGTACATAAGAAAAACATCCCTTTAGATAACAAAATAAAAATTGATCAGTACATTTTAAAACTTTGTACGAAAACTAATACATCGTTCTCCACTTATTTGTTTATTATGCTCCACTTATTTGTCTATTTTTTTCTTCAAAGCAGCCACCAAGTGTAAGTAATAATGGTTGATTTTTGTAACTTATAATCAAACTTGTAGTACATAAGAAATGCATTACTTTGGATAATAATAAAAAATTGATCCATACATGTTAAATCTTTGTACGAAAACTAATACATAGATCTCCACTTATTTGTTTATTATGTCCCACCTATTTGCCTATTTTTTTCTTCAAGACAAACACCTAGTGCAACTAATAATGGTTGATTTTTATAACTTATAATCAAACTTGTGGTTTGAATAATTAAAACAAAAATTGATCAGTACATTTTAAAACTTAGTACGAAAACTAATACGTAATTCATCACTTATTTGTTTATTATGTTCCACTTATTTGTCTATTTTTTTTTTGCAAGGCAACCATCTAGTGCAAGTAATAAGGGTTGATTTTTATAACTTATAACCAAACTTGTGGCACATAACAAATGCATCCATTTGGATTATAAAAAAAATTGATCAGTACATGTTAAAACTTTGTACGAAAACTAATACGTAGCTCTCCACTTATTTGTTTATTACGTCCCACTTATTTACCTATTTTTTTCTTCAAGGCAATCACCTAGTGAAAGTAATAAGGGTTGATTTTTGTGTCCTTTAATCAAGCTTGTGGTGCATAAGAAGTGCATCCTTTGGATAATAAATAAAAATTATTTAATAAATTTTACAACTTTGTACGAAAACTAATACGTAACTCTCCACTTATTTGTTTATTATGTCCCACTTATTTGCCTATTTTTTTTCTTCAAGGCAGCCACCCAGTAATAAGAATTGATTTTTGTATCTTATAATCAAAACTTGTGGTACATAAGAAGTGCATCCCTTTGGATAATAAATAAAAATTGATCAGTATATTTTAACACTTTGTACAAAAACTAATAGGTCGCTCTCTACTTATTAATTTATTATGTCACATTTATTTGCCTAATTTTTTTTTCTTCAAGGCAGCCACCTTGCGCAAGTAATAAGGGTTGATTTTTGTATCTTATAATCAAATTTGTGGTACACAAAAAGTGCATGCCTTTGGATAATAAAAAAAAATTGATTAGTAAATTTTAAAACTTTGTATGAGAAGTAATACGTAGTTCTCCACTAATTATTTTATTATGCTCCACTTATTTGACTATTTTTTTCTTCAAGGCAGCGTGAAAGTAATAAGGGTTGATTTTTATAACTTATAATCAAACTTGTGATACATAAAAAGTGCATGCCTTTGGATAATAAATAAAATTGATCAGCATATTTTAACACTTTGTACGAAAACTAATACGTAGCTCTCTACTTATTTGTTTATTATGTCCCATTTTTTTGCCTATTTTTTTCTTCTTCAAGGCAGCCACCTAGTGCAAGTAATAAGACTTGATTTGTGTAACTTATAATCAAACTTGTGGTACATAAGACGTGCATCCCTTTGGATAATAAATTATATTTATTAGTAAATTTTAAAACTTTGTACGCAAAGTAAGACTTAGCTCTCCACTTCATATCTTATTATGCCCTACTTATTTGTCTATTTTTTTCTTCAAGGCAGCCACCTAGTGAAAGTAATAAGGGTTGATTTTTGTAACTTATATTCAAACTTTGGTACATAAGAAGTGCATCCTTTGGATAATAACAAAAATTGATCAGTATATTTTAACACTTTGTACGAAAACTAATACGTAGCTATCCACTTATTTGTTTATTATTTGTCACTTATTTGCCTATTTTTTTTGTTCAAGGCAGCCACCTAGTGAAAACCCTTTCGATAATAAAAAAAATTGATTAGTAAATTTTAAAACTTTGTACGAAAAGTAATACGTAACTCTCTACTTATTAATTTATTATGTCCCACTTATTTGTCTATTTTTTTTCTTTAAGGCAACCACTTAGTGAAAGTAATAAGGGTTGATTTTAGTAACTTATAATCAAACTTCTGCTACACAAAAAGTGCATGCCTTTGGATAATGAAAAAATTTATTAGTAAATTTTAAAACTTTATACGAAAAGTAATACGTAGTTCTCCACTTATTATTTTATTATGCCCCACTTATTTGAATATATTTTTCTTCAAGGCAGCCACATAGTGAAAGTAATAAGGGTTTATTTTTGTAATTTATAATCAAACTTATGGTACATAAGAAGTGGTGCATCCCTTCAGATAATAAATAATAGTTGATCAGTATATTTTAAAACTTTGTACCAAAATAAATACGTAGTTGTCCACTTATTTGCCAATTTTTTTCTTCAAGGCAGCCACCTAGTGCAAGTAATAAGGGTTGATTTTTGTAACCTATAATCAAACTTGTCGTACATAAGAAGTACACCGCTTCGGATAATAAATAAAAATTGATCAGTATATTTTAACACTTTGTATGAAAACTAATACGTAGCTCTCCACTTATTAATTTATTATGTCCCATTTATTTGCCTTTTTTTTTTCTTCAAGTCAGCCACTTAGTACAAGTAATAAGGGTTGATTTTTGTATCTTATAATAAAACTTGAGGTACACAAAAAGTGCATGCCTTTGGATATAAAAAATTGATTAGTAAATTTTAAAACTTTGTACGAAAAGTAATACGTAGCTCTCTACTTATTGGTTTATTATGCCTCACTTATTTGCCTATTTTTTTCCTCAAGACAGCCACCTAGTGCAAGTAATAAGGGTTGATTTTTGTATCTTATAATCAAACTCTTGATACATAAGAAGTGCATCCCTTTGGATAATAAATAAAAATTGATCCGTATATTTTAACACTTTGTACAACAATTAATACGTCGCTCTCTACTTATTAATTTATGATGTCCCATTTATTTGTCTAATTTTTTTTTGTTCAAGGCAGTCCACCTTGTGCAAGTAAGAATGGTTAATTTTTGTATCTTATAATCAAACTTGTGTTACATAAAAAGTGCATGCCTTTGGATAATAAAAAAAATTGATTAGTAAATTTTAAAACTTTGTACGAGAAGTAATAAGTAGTTCCCCATTTATTATTTTATTATGCTCCACTTATTTCACTATTTTTTTCTTCAAGGCAGCCACCTAGTGAAAGTAATAGAGGCTGATTTTTGTAACTTATAATCAAACTTGTGGTATATAAGGAGTGCATCCGATTGGATAATAAAAAAAATTATTTCAATAAATTTTAAAACTTTGTACAAACACTAATACATAGGTTTTCACATATTTGTTTATTATGCCCCACTTATTTGTCTATTTTTTTTTATCAAGGCAGGTACCTAGTGAAAGTAATAAGGGTTGATCTTTGTATCTTATAATCAAACTTATGATACATAAGAAGTGCATCCCTTTGGATAATAAATAAAATTGATCAGTATATTTTAACACTTTGTACGAAAACTAATACGTAACTCTCCACTTATTTGTTTATTAGGTCTCACTTATTTGCCTATTTTTTTGTTCAAGGCAGCCACCTAGTGAAAGTAATAAGGGTTAATTCTTGTAACTTATAATCAAACTTGTGGTACATAAGAAGTGCATCCTTTGGATAATAAATAAAAATTGATCCGTATATTTTAAGGTACAAAAACTAATACGTAGCTCTCCACTTATTTGTCTATTATGTCTCACTTATTTGTCTATTTTTTTCTTCAAGACAGAAAGCAATAAGGGTTAATTCTTGTAACTTATAATCAAACTTGTGGTACATAAGAAGTGCATCCCTTTGGATAATAAATAAAAATTGATGAGTATATTTTAACACTTTGTACGAAAACTAATACATAGCTCTACCTTTATTAATTTATTATGTCCCCTTTTATTTGCCTGTTTTTTTTTTCTTCAAAGCAGTCACCTAGTGCAAGTACTAAGGGTTGATTTTCGTATCTTATAATCAAACTTGTGGTACAGAAGTGCATCCCTTTCGATAATAAAAAAAATTGATTAGTAAATTTTAAAACTTTGTACGAGAACTAATACGTAACTCTCCACATATTTGTTTTATTGTGCTCCACTTATTTGCTTGTTTTTTGTTTAAGGCAACTACCTAGTGAAAGTAATAAGAGTTGATTTTTGTAACTTAGAATCAAACTTGTGGTACTTGGAAAGTGCATCCCTTTAGATAATAAATTAAATTGATTTGTATATTTTAACACTTTATACAAAAACTAATACCTAACTTTCCAGTTATTTGTTTATTATGTGCAATTTTTTTGCCTATTTTTTTGCTTCAAGGCAGTAACCTAGTGCAAGTATTAAGGGTTGATTTTTGTATCTTATAATCAATCAAACTTATGGAACACAAGAAATGCATCCCTTTCGATAATAAAAAAAATAAAAATTTATTAGTAAATTTAAAAACTTTGTACGAAAACTAATACGTAGCTCATCACATATTTTTTTTATTGTACCCCACTTATTTGCCTATTTTTTTTTTGTTAAAGGCAGCCACCTAATGAAAGTAATAAGGGTTTATTTTTGTAACTTATAATCAAACTTATGGTACATAAGAAGTGCATCCTTTGGATAATAAATAAAAATTGATCAGTGTATTTTCACACTTTGTACGAAAACTAATACGTAGTTCTTCACTTATTAATTTCTTATGTCCCATTTATTTGCCTTTTTTTTTTCTTCAAGACAACCCACCTAGTGCAAGTAATAAGGGTTGATTTTGTATCTTATAATCAAACAACTTGTGGTACATAAGAAGTGCATCCCTTTGGATAATAAATAAAAATTGATTAGTATATTTTAACACTTTGTACGAAAACTAATATGTCGTTCTCTACTTATTAACTTATTATGTCCCATTTATTTGTCTAATTTTTTTTTCTTCAAGGCAGTCACCTTGCGCAAGTAATAAGGGTTTATTTTTGTATCTTATAATCAAACTTGTGGTACACAAAAAGTGCATGCCTTTGGATAATAAAAAAAATTTGATTAGTAAATTTTAAAACTTTGTACGAAAAGTAATACGTAGTTCTTCACTAATTATTTTATTATGCCCCACTTATTTGACTATTTTTTTCTTCAAGGCGGTCATCTAGGGAAAGTAATAAGGGTTGATTTTTGTAACTTATAATCAAACTTGTGGTAGTGCACCCTTCTGGATAATAAATAAAAATTGATCAGTATATTTTAACACTTTGTACGAGAACTAATACGTCAGTCTCCACTTATTCGTTTAATATGAACCACTTATTTGCCTATTTTTTCTTCAAGACAAACCACCTAGTGAGAGTAATAAGGTTGATTTGTGTAACTTATAATGAAACTTGTGGTAAATAAAAAGTGCACACCTTTGGATAATAAATAAAAATTAATTAGTTTTAAGACTTTGTACGAAAACTAAGGTCTCCACTTATTTGTTTATTATATCCCACTTATTTGCCTATTTTTTTCTTCAAGAGAGCCACTTAGTGAAAGTAATAAGGGTTGATTTCTGTAACGTATAATCAAAGTTGTGGTACATAAGAAGTACATCCTTTGGATAATAAATAAAATTGATCAATATATTTCAACACTTTGTACGAAAACTAATACTCCACTTATTATTTTATTATGTCCTATCTTTTGCCTGTTTTTTTTTTTTCTTCAAGTCAGCCACCTAGTGTAATTAATAAGGGTTGATTTTTGTATTTTATAATAAAACTTGTGGTAGATAAGAAGTCCATTCCTTTGGATAATAAAAAAAATTGTTTAATAAATTTTAAAACTTTGTAAGAAAACTAATACGTAGCTCTCCACTTATTTATTTATTATGCCTCATTTATTTGCCTATTGTTTTCTTCAAGGCAGCACCCAGTGAAAGTAATAAGGGTTGATTTTTGTAACTTATAATCAAACTTGTGGTACAGGAGTGCATCCTTTGGATAATAAAAAAAATTGTTGAATAAATCTTAAAACTTTGTACAAAAACTAATACGTAGCTATCCACTTATTTGTTTATTATGCCCCACTTATTTGTCCATTCTTTTTTTTCTTCAAGGCAGTCACATAGTGAAAGTAATAAGAGTTGATTTTTGTAACTTATAATCAAACTTGTGGTACATAAGAAGTGCATGTCTTTGGATAATAAATAAAAATTGACAGTATATTTTAACACTTTGTACGAAAACTACTTTATTATGCTCCACTTATTTGTGTATCCTTCTTGTCTATTCTTTTCTGCAAGCTAGCCACCTAGTTCAAATAATAAGGGTTGATTTTTGTAACTTATAATCAAAATTTGTGATACATAAGAAGTGCATCCTTTTGGATAATAAATAAAAATTAATAAGTAAATTTTAAAACTTTGTACGAAAATTAATATGTAACTCTCTATTTATTTGTTTATTATGCCCCACTTGTTTGCCTATTTTATCTTCAAGCCAATTACCTAGTGTAAATAATAAGGGTTGATTTTTGTAACTTATAATCAAACTTGTGGTACATAAGAAGTTTATCTCTTTAGATAATAAAAAAAATTGATTAATGAATTTTAAAAAATTAGAGGAAAATTAATATGCAGCTTCCTACACTTATTTGTTTTTTGTGCCCCATTTATTAGTCTGGTTTGACCTATATTTTTTTTCAAGTCAATCCCCTAGTACAAGTAATAATGGTTGATTATTATAAGTTATAATCAAATTCGGGGTAAATAAGGTTATTGGTAATTGGAGGGTAGGAAAAGATTGATTAATAAATTTAAAAAAATAGTATGAGAAGTAATTATCAATTGTCCATCTATCTGTTCACCTCATTTATTTGTATATTTGGTTTGACTTATTTTTACTACCAGTGTTTAAATGGTTAAAAAAAATTAAAAAATCAGAGATTTACTTGTGACATATATTATTTAAAAACATTAACTATTTAAACTCTATTACTAAAAATCATCAAATTAACTAAAATTTAACGAAAATAAAAATTTTAAAATAAAAATAAGACCAAATTAAATAAAAATAATAAAAATGGTAACAAATATATATTTAAACATAGAAATTATTGGAATCACGATACAGAATTCCTTTACACTATGGATTAACCAAAATATTATAAAAAAAATTGTATGAAATAGCCTTTCTTTTTCCTTTTTGTTCGTCATCAAAGTGTAACATTTAGCCTCGCCATGTGAAAGAAACAAGTGAAGAAAGTTCGGACTTACATCCAACGCACAAAGCGAGTCTCGAATTCATTCATTCACTCACACAGTCACAGTCTCCCTCCTCGCGCTCATGGGATCATCCATTCTCATCTCCGATACTCAGCCATGGAAGGACCTGAAGGTAACGTAACAAAATTGAATCGATCAACTTTATTGTTGTTAATTCTCGCCGTCAATCCGAAATCACCATTAAACGAGTCGCGTTTCAATTTTGAGCAGGCGCATGTTGAGGATATCAAGAAAACGCATCTTCGCGATCTGTTGACCGATGATAAGCGGTGCCAGTCCATGCTCCTGTAAGCAAACGATATATTATTATTCAAACTCCGTTCCTTAGTACAAAACAGGGAAATTCTGAATTCCATTTCCTATTTTCCATGCGGTGGAAATTAATTTTTATGATTTTGTATGTTATGTAGCGAGTTCGACGACATTCTGTTGGACTATTCAAGGCAACAAGCCACTCCCGAAACTATCCAAAAACTACTTAAATTGGCGGAGGTTTGTAGTTTCTCGCTCGTGTTTGAATCTTTTATCAATCGGTAAACACATGAAAAAGGACTTTTCAAATTCTGATTATTGTTTTTTTTTTGTTAATTTTTTGCAGGTTGCATCGCTCAAAGATAAGATTAACCGCATGTACAGCGGGGAACATGTGAGTCTTTGTCCTCAAATTTAACAAAGTTTCGCTGTCCACAAGCATAAACACTCTCGTGCGTTATTTGCTAGTGTTAATTTTGACTTAAAAATGTTATCTATGTATGGCAAGTGTTAAAAATATCCACTATCGACCAATCAAAGACTATCGGTGGTAAGACCGTGATTGTAAAAGACAGCAAACTTATCTTGAAGGGGTTTGTGAATTGGTTTTTACACTTTTAGTACACAGAATATCTACTTTACTTTTTCATTTTTTGATAATGCTTGATTCACTTTCAGATTAACAGCACGGAAAACAGGTCCGTGCTTCACGTCGCCCTTCGTGCTTCAAGGGATGCTGTTATACAAAGTGATGGGAAAAATGTTGTGCCAGAAGTTTGGAACGTTCTTGACAAGATCAAGGAGTTCTCTGAGCGGGTTCGCAATGGTTCTTGGGTAATGTGCTACTCCAATATTCTACGGGGCTGTTTTTTGACCATTTGATTCATTTGAACTAAAGGGTCTTAACTACTAACCCTTTTTTTGAAGGTTGGTGCTACAGGAAAGGCTTTGAAGGACGTTGTTGCAGTTGGTATTGGGGGAAGCTTCTTGGGTCCGCTGTTTGTACACACTGCGCTTCAAACAGGTTGCTTGATTACTGCTAGTCTCTTTAATAGCAATTCTACAATTATTGGCCTTTTATTTGTGTTGACTTATAATAAATGAGTGTCTGTGTGAACACTTTTCTTAGTTGTAAACAAGTAAAATTGTTGAGTATATATTTATGTTATATTGCAGACCCTGAAGCTATTGAATCTGCAAGGGGTCGTCAGCTGCGCTTGTAAGTATCTATTGTCAGTGAAGTTTGAAGAGTGTGATTGCAAGCATTAGTTGACCTCAACTATATAATATGATTTTCTGAATCTAGCTTACTATAGTTACACATCTAGAAGCTGGCTGTACTCTTTTCATAAAACCAATCTCATCCTCTATTTGAATCTCTGCAGTCTTGCAAATGTTGATCCTATTGACGTTGCTAGAAATATCACAGGATTAAATCCTGAAACAACACTTGGTAAACAATTGTATAACAGATGAATATATATATTAAATAGATATGGAGGCTTATCTTGTATGTCTTAATGTTATCTGTAACAATTGCAGTTGTGGTTGTTTCAAAGACTTTTACAACAGCTGAAACCATGCTGAATGCTCGAACTCTTAGAGAATGGATATCATCTACACTTGGGTAAGTGCCCCATTAAGAGACGTTGCTCAAGGATATTAGTGTAAGCATTGGTTGGGCTTTCAATAGTTTCCTTCGTTTTTTATGAAATGTCCAGAACTAGATTTGGAACTTAGTTTCTTACTTATTGTAAGATAAACCCCACCCCCATGCCCCCCCACTTCTAAATATGTATGTTCAACGACTTTTCAAAGCATAGAGAGTGGACAATATTCAGAATGGACTTTGAAAATGAATTGAAGACTGTCTCTCATTCCTTCCAGGCCCTCTGCTGTTGCAAAGCATATGGTGGCTGTTAGCACAAATCTCAAGGTATTGCCGTATTTTCCTTTTCTGGCACTATCTGATTAATTATTCTTCAATGTCTAACTCTTGTTTTCATTCATGAATCATGTCTGCATTTGATTGATCACCACTGTTTGTCAGCACATGTGCTGTTAAAACATTATGCTTTTGTGTTAATCATTGTTGGATGTACCTATACCAAAGGGCACTAACATAATAATTGAATAATAAATCGCTAATAAGGACATATTACAGAAGGGTGAAGTTCTCAAAGTTATAATTTCTTTGGTATTTTTTTTAAATTTGTCCATTTTTTTCTTTAGTAAAGAGAAAAAATCATGAAGAGCGCATCTTCTATTTGTTATTATGGTTGTATATTTAACTATTTTTCTTTCATTTATGGTGCAGCTTGTGGAACAGTTTGGTATTGATCCTAACAATGCTTTTGCGTTTTGGGATTGGGTCGGTGGTCGATACAGTGGTGAGTAATGTTTCATCTATCTCCCCCTCTTCTTACCCCATTAAAAAATATTTGAAGTTTACAAAAGATTTGATTATGATGTTCTGAAATGTGGCTTGCAGTTTGCAGTGCTGTTGGAGTTTTGCCATTGTCTCTACAATACGGATTCTCAGTAATGGAGAAGTATGTCTTTCACTGTTAGTATAATTCTAATCTGTATGCACCTCTTCTAGAAGTGATTGTTCGCAGAAATAGTATAATTTCTTATGGCTATATTGTGCTTCACCTTCTTCGTTTAAGGAAATAATCACCTTCACAGATAACAAGAATGATGTAGATAAGTTTAAGGAAATAATCACCTTCACAGATTACAAGAATGATGTAGATAAGAATGCTTTCGATAATCACGACCTTTCAGAATGAGATATAGTATAGTTTGATTTCCATTAAATGTATTTAGATTTCAATTATGTTCTGCATACTATTGGCACTGACAACTCAGTTTTGAATATTCCTTCGGTGAGAAACTAAGAAACATATACTTGAATGTTTTCTTTATGGTCTTTTTTCCCTTAAAGGTTCTTAAGTGGGGCTTCAAGCATTGATCAACATTTCTATTCACAGTCCTTTGAAAGCAATATACCTGTAAGTGCGCCTTTTGGGATCTTTTATACTTTTGAGCTTTATTTCACATGTTCAACCATGTATTCTTTAATTATTGTGATACTGCATACTGGCTATCCCTCCAGTATGGTTAGTTTTATATTCTATAGTTGTAAAACTAAATATTCTGTATCACATGCTGCTCCTTTCAGCTTTTATTTCCTTTATTTCTTTCACTATTTGGAGCATTACCAATTCCACAGCTTTGGATTTTTTTTTCTTAATTATTCCTTTTTCTTTTTGAAGAAGAGGTGAAACTGTGGGTAGGCATTTGGTTCATTGTAATTTTTCAGATCCCTTGTTTCTCGGACCTTAGGTTTTCTTGTATTGAAGATGTTTTGTACAGTTGGGCCACCACATGACGAGATGCTCAATTACATTTTATGAGAGTACTGCAGGTGCTTCTGGGCTTGTTGAGCATATGGAATGTTTCATTTCTTGGATATCCTGCCAGAGTGAGTGCTTATTTGACCTGTTCCCTTCAGAAATATTTAATAGGTTTTGTTGTTCTTAAGTGGCTTCGATCAAAACATTAAACTTTTGGTATTTTTACAGGCCATCTTACCTTATAGTCAAGCTCTGGAGAAGTTGGCCCCCCACATTCAACAGGCAAGTTTGTTGCAGCATTGGGATTGAAAACTATTTTAATTCTATTTTACTATTATTCTTATAATATTTATTATTATTTTTTTTGCTTTAGGTTAGCATGGAGAGTAATGGCAAGGGTGTTTCAATTGATGGTGTTCCTCTACCATTTGAGGCTGGTGAAATTGATTTTGGTGAACCAGGAACTAATGGGCAGCATAGCTTTTATCAGCTGATACATCAGGTGATTTACTAAGTACTATATAATTGGTGTTTGAACTTTGAAGAATTAATAATTTTTTTTTAAAATTTATACTCGAAAATACTTCTTGTGTAAATTAATAAGGGTAAAATTAATCACGTCAAAAGCCTACATTACTAGTGTGTTGAATGTTAATTTTGATTTAAAACACATTCTAATGAAATAATGTCTACAATTGCATGTTGTGGTTTATATTTCAATTCCAGTTTTTACTAGTTTTGAATGCTAATCCTTGTGTCATATTAGAGATTTTGACATGGGAATAATAAAATCAGGAAGAAATTGCATGCGTATTTTCATCCTTCCTTTGTCTTTCAAATTAATACAATCACAAATGTGCTCTGATATAATGGTTATCTTCAATTAGTATTTCTCTAGGTTACTTAAAATCCAAGGGCACATTTCTTCTACATTAATGCAAATGAGACATTCCTATATCCAGCTTTCTTTCCTTAACTTCTCCTGGCTGACCTGAATTTTTACTTTTCTTTACCAGCCTATTTAAAACAGTAGTTATTTAGATTTTAGCAGTTTAGAATATTATGTTCTTGTTGCCTCTATTGCAATTTTACTTTGCTTCTTTTTATTTCATATTTTTATAACGGTTTGAATAATATGAATACTTAGTATATATGCTATTTGTTGAGAAATTTGCACTTCTTACTTTTAGGGGCGTGTAATTCCTTGTGATTTTATTGGAGTTGTGAAAAGTCAGCAACCTGTGTTTCTGAAAGGTAAGGAACACAAATTAGCATTATCAAGTTTAATCGTCGTAGTTTAGTTTTGTAAAGTCAGTGCTCTGATAATATTTTAGCAATGCAATTTATAACCAGGTGAAGTAGTGAGTAACCATGATGAGCTCATGTCCAACTATTTTGCACAACCTGATGCCCTTGCATATGGAAAGGTACATTTGTCCTTACTCTGTTCTTCTAAATTATATATCAAATATAAATAAATAAGGATATAAGTAAAAAAATCTGTGTCAATGCTCCCAAATCTATGGTAACTGATATGTATTCTTTTTCCCGTCCTCGGGCAGGAAAAAGAATAATATGCATATTTCGACAGCACTGAACTTGTAGAAATAGCTTCTTTTTTATAATTTTGTGGAGTAGATTTTACAGCTCTCCTCATATCATGAGGAATATGACCATTAATCAAAATCTTGTAGACAGCAGACCAGCTGCAAAAGGAGAATGTTTCCCCACACCTTATTCCTCACAAGGTGATATTCTTTCTTCAATGCAACTTGCAGGCTTAGTAGTTGAATCCTTAGTCACTAACATGCTCATTTTTTTCTAAACCAATCTACAGACATTCAGTGGCAACCGACCTTCTCTCAGCCTACTGCTTCCATCATTGAATGCTTACAATATTGGGCAGGTACATAGTCCGCAAGGTTGTGATTAGTAATTAAAGGAAAATGGTCCATTCCTGTTTACTTATTTTATTGAGCAAGTTCCTGAGGAAAATTAGGTAACTATGACTGATGAGAATTATGCACAAGAATATATTGAATATTCATATTTTTGCAATATGGACATGCATTTAGTTTATTTTTGCTCTCTTGAAAAGCTATTTGTCATATTTCAAATTAAGCATTCATACTGAAGATTTAACATGAGAAATAAGCATTCACTTTGGAAGGTTTGTATAGAGTATTTTAGTTTTTATTCTTTAATGCCTATTCCTTCATTGATGTGTTCATAATATGTTGACAGTTTAGCCCAGTATCAGAATAACTACTGCAAAAGCTATCTGATTGGCAAATAATTTTCATTCATTTTTCCTTCTCTTCATAGTGTTTTTCTCCAATCCTTCAGTTTTTGTTTATAGTTCTTGATATGTGCGTCTTTGATTCCATAATCGAGTTGTATATTCTACATTAGTCGGTCATAATTACTTTATTGTTCATAATTTCCTGGTGCTCTATGTTCCTCAGTTGTTGGCAATCTATGAACACAGAATTGCTGTAGAGGGTTTCATTTGGGGAATCAATTCTTTTGATCAGTGGGGAGTAGAGCTGGGGAAGGTATGGTTTAGATAAGTAATGTTTCATTGTGTTTCTATATAAGAAATTTCTGAAAGACTTCCAACTCTTATCTGAGAAATACATATATGCAATTTCAATTGTAGTTTTATTCGGACTTTATTTCTTGGTTCATTCTCATCATATTTAATGATAATGCAGTCACTGGCTACTCAAGTCAGAAAGCAACTTAATGCATCTCGAACAAAAGGAGAACCAGTTCAAGGTTTTAATTTCAGTACAACAAAAATGTTGAATAGATATCTTCAGGTATGGAAATCCCTTTATCCTACTCGTCCCTTCAGGTATTGAAAATCAAAGCAAAAAGGAACTATAATTTTTTTTTTGTAATGAAATGTTTAGTATTTTTCTATTGTGTGTTTGTGAACCTGGGCCTGCTTTATTAGGCTCATTAAAACATTGGACTAGGGCTCTAAATTATAGATCTGAATCAATTCCAGGTATGTTTGTCCAACCCATTTAGTCTTATCTTTGTTCAGGCTAGTCCGGCCTGTTTAAATGTAAAATGTAGGTTGAGGCTGGGCTATGGAGCCTTAAGCCGACATCACGCTGATTCAATTGGGTGGACTGACTAATTTAGGACAATTACTTTCTGCACTCCGTCATTTTTTCCCCGCACCCCATCAATTCCGGAATTTATTTTCAGGAACACAAAAAATAATTTTGGAAACATTTTTCCAAAAAACAAATGTCCTGACTTTTCCTCTTATGAAAAACACTATAGGGAAAGTTTTTGACGGGGTGGGAAAAGAAATTGATGGGTGCAGTTGCTCTAATCTACACCCTCTAGATAAGAAGTCCAAATGAGAATTCTTTCTTCTCGAAAATAAAGTATTATCGAGATCATTTAGTACTTTAAAGCATTTAATAGAATATATTTAGTGTTGACATTACTGGAAGCTGAAAGCACGTGAACACACTTGATTAGTAGAATTGAAAACCTCGTATTTAAAATTTTTATTCCTGAAAAAGCTGTTACTGCATACTTAGTAGTATCTCAGTCATACATATGATTGACTGACAAACTAACCCCACTGCCATATATTTCTTTCTACATTTAAAATACCTGTTATATGATTTTTCTTTCGCTGGTGATAATACAAACCATTAAAGAGAATGATATCACCATCTTTATGCTTAACGGTGGCAGATTACTAAAATCACTTATTACTTGTTTATTATGTATAGATTGACAGTACAATTGATGGCAAAACTTTAATTTTTCATGGCAGGCAAGTTCAGATATCCCAGCGGTTCTTCCAACTTCTTTACCGAAGATCTAATAACTTTTTGCCAATAGTTGTATTCATACCGAATTAATAAGAAAATAATCTGGTGAATGTTATATATACAGCACACCTACGAACATGTTTTCATATCCGTATCGATTATGACTGGTTCAGCACGATACGTGGTTGTCCTGTTCTCTTGCTGTCGGGTTTTCTTCTGCTGAAAAGTGAAAAGCATTTTGGATTCTAAATTTTGTTTGGAGCTTGCCAACTGACATGTTCTGATGTCCTCACTGTTTTTTTTTTTTTTTTTTTTTAACTTGTTTAGACGATACTCGATCATCCTTTTCTGCTGGAGATGTGTTATACTGAAAACTGAAAAATGTTTTGGGTTCTAATTTTTCTTTTGGAGGTTCTCTACTGTGTTGTTGACCGGCCTCGGGTATTTTGTGCTCAATAGTCAAGATGAGCATGCTTTATCATCATTATATTCTACTACTATATGCACAGAGGGTTGTCTGAACTGTTTACCGCTAGGCCTACATATTGATCATAATTTTGACCTTTTAAACTTTTAAAAGACTAGCTAGAATTCTAAGACCTGATGGCCCTACTTGAAAATATCAACATATTGAAAACGAATTTAACGCATATCTCAAGGTAACAAAATCTTAAATCAAAAGATTGGTGATCAAAAGTTTTTAACTTTCTATAGACACTTTCACATGATAACACATAATATCAACGTGAAAGAAAAAGAAAACTGCTAACTTTTTCTTTGAACTCAATTCTTTTGTTTTATTTGATAAAGAAAAGGGAATTTGGATTGTTGAAAATAGAATTTCTGAATACAAATATACAAGTAAGAAAGTATAAATTAATTGATGTTATGTTAAAGGAAAATAATAAGAAAAAAAGACAATAACAAGTGAAAATCAATGATAATCAGTTTATGTTTCATCAATTTCAAAATTACTTTTCATTATCATTTCAAATATGCCATCGACTTATTTTAATAAGCTGAATTGTTTTTTCATCTTATATACTAAAGAATATGTGTCTCCTACATAACTTCCTTCTTGTAGGAAACAATAAATAAATAATTAATCGTAATTAAAAAACCCAATAAAAATATAAAGATAAGATTTCATGTAGTTTTTGTACAAGCAATTGATATGTTTAGTGAAGGACATTTCAGTAACTTAGGCGACGTGGAAAATGTAATTGCCTCTCTGGATGGGGGGAACTCTTAGTAGAAAATCACCTCTATTGGTACATGCGGTACAACTAGTTTTGTTTTCAATTTTTTTTGTCAATTTAACTCTCACAAGACAATTTATTGCAATTATACTTTCACATAAATATTGTGACACTAGGAACATTTAAAGCCAACGAATTACCTGGGAATCTATAATAAAACATAATACTATTAATATATAAATAAGATGTATTCTTTTTTATACAGAGACTAAGCCATAAAATTTGAGTTAGTGCTTAAAACACATCAGTAGTGTATAAAGTTGAGTACTTAAAATATTGGTAAATTATCATTCACATTTGAGTGAATGTGTTTGGTCCGATTTTTTTTTTTTTTCTACTTAACTTTAAAGCTGAGTCAAACAATATTTATATACAAGTTCTTAAAACTTTTAAGGAGTTTTTAAATTTAGTATTCAGATAATTTTGGGTAGTATTCTCATTTTATAAATAGGGTTCTCATTATTCAGTCCCCTTCTCTCATTTTGGTGGATTCTATTCTTACTTTCCTTTTTTTGAAAACATAACTTTGGATTGACTTATCTTTTGTTTTTGTAGTGCTTTTCTCGCGTGAATCTTGTCCTCTTCATTTTCCAATTTATTGTTATTAAATATTTTTAAGCAATTTAAAATTATTTAATTATATATAAATTAACATTTTCTTTATTCATTTAAAGATTTGTTATTTAACGATAATATATAATATCTTAATATTTTATCAGTTATAACTTATTATCAATGTATATTATTTGTAAATTGTCACTAAAATTGCCAATAAGTATAAGTTATAAGTTGAAGCCATAAATAAAACTTTCTCACGATTTCTATAATAATGCACGTTGATCTACTCACAAAATTTAAGGTGTCATATTTCAATTTGAACTAAATAATAAAAGGATTATGCAGAAATTAGGAAATATATGCCTATAAATAACTTGTTTAAAAAAAATATCAATTATGAACGAAAACTGAGAAAAATAACAGAAAAGAAACCAGGGAATGGACTACAGTGAAGGACATTTCGGTCACTTAGGCGACACGTAAAGTGGAAAATATACAACGCAAGCACACATATTTGATGTTCATATGTCAGCGTGAATAACACGTGCTGCAGGGATATCTACGTGATCATCACGCGCTTCTTTATGCGCGTAGAAACTTATTTCCCATAATCACAAATGAAGAACTGAATCCGGCAAAGGGTATCTCTGCTAACGTGAGCCATGGGTGATAGCGTCCTAACGTGCACCCCAGCATTTATCATCTTTGTGGCTTAACCTATATTCTTCTCTTTCGCCCCTGGTTCCGGTTCCCCTGACCCACCTTCGCACACCGTTGGTTCAATTGCAATCGTCAGAGACCCTTTCCCTTTCCGATCATCCATGGCTGACCGCATCTCTACCACTCGCCTCCACCATATCTCTGCTGCACCTCCTTTTCAGATCTCCAAAGGTCCTTTCTTTCATCTCTAATTTTTTATTCTGCTAAACCCTAGAGACGTTCCCACACTTTCACTATTTGTATTAGATTACGCCAACCATTTTTGTTTCTCTGTTTTAGTTTTAGGGTTTTGCTTCGTGGCTCGAGTGGTTTTCTCTTCGTAGCTCGTTTGATCAATTTTTTACTTATTCATTTTTAGTTCGGGGATGACATTGATGAATTGCTCTGCATTTTTTCTTATTTTCTTGTTCCTTCTGTTATTCCTTTATTTAAACTTTCATAACAGTGACAGAAACAGACTTAATTATCGTCTGTGCTTTTTGTTGTTTAGTTGTTTAGATTTTTCTGTGAACTTGAGGATGGGAAGTTTAGATTTTCAATGATATCGTGCATTTAGAAGTAATTTTATTTTTTCATCCAGGGAAACTTTGGTTTGATATTTTTTTAATTCGAAGATGATAGTTTTTTTTACTGTATCTGTAAGTAAATTTTACCAAGATAGGTATAGATAGATAATATTACGATTTATATGTTTGTTTTGACACATTGTCAACGCAAGTATCACCATATTTTTTTGTGGGTAGTCATAGAAGCTGCTATTTGTAGTTTCTGCTTGAACTTGGGTCAAGCTTTCCTGGATTATTATGCCATTGTCTGGTGATTTTATTAGATTTGATATACTGAGGTATAGAGTTTTTCCACTCCACGGGAGTTGATAATAAGTACTGTGAGCTATACCATCTATGTATAAATTCTGACACCGATTTTAGTTTTATTTTTTTGTTTGTAAATTTGTTTGTCTTCGTCCCACTGCCCCCTCCGCATTCTTCGTTTTCAATTTATTTTTTAGACTGACATTTTCGATGTAGTCAGCGTAATCAAACATGTGATGGATTTGTCCTTTCAATCAGAATTGTATATGAAAAACTTAGAAAAGGACCGATTTCTTTTCATATATTCAATATTTTCATATAATATTTGTTCTATCAGTTTCTTCTTGCGCTAAATCATCAATGCATGTATATTAATTTTTTTGTCAAACTTCTCTTGCTTGTCTTCATTTTTTCGTAGTCTGTCTGTGCGTGCTTGCTACCTATTTAATTATCAACTGATAAGAACATGGTAAAAAACATGTAATGGCTTAGCCAAATGCTGAAAGTGTTAAAGTTTTGAATTCTTTTTTAGTAAACATCTTCCTTTTGCAGATTTCCATGCCCCTGACAATCCCGTTCCACTTTCACCACAATGGCTTCTGCCAAAGCCTGGGGAGAGTAAACCTGCAATAGAAACTGTGGTGTGTAATGATTACTGCTGTTTTTTTGTCTGTTTGCACTTCTGTAAACTGTATATTTGCAAGTCAGATTTCTGTGAACATTTCAATCCATAAGTAGTTTATAATTGCTTTAAAGTCCGCATCTCTTCACTGTTACACATTACTCAGGAAAACCATGTGTTTTCAACTCCACCAAACGGCAATCGCTCAGAGATGGCAAAGACATTTGGAAATGGAGAGGACGTGAATGATGGCCTTAAGCGAAAGGATGTCTTCCGGCCATCCGTGCTTGACTCTGAAAGTGGACACCGTGATCGTTGGCGTGATGAAGAGAGAGATACTAAGTCCTCTTCCTCTTTACACAAGGATCGATGGAGGAATGGAAACAAAGATGTAATTGACACTAGAAGAATGGACCGGTGGACTGAAAATCCATCAACAGGGCACTTTGGCGAAGCACATCGTGGCACATCTGATAGATGGAATGATTCGGCTAATAAAGATACAAACTTTGAACAGCGGCGCGAGAGTAAGTGGAACACACGCTGGGGACCTGATGATAAGGAGTCTGAAGGTCCTCGTGAAAAATGGAGTGACCCTGGTAAAGATGGTGATCTTCATGTTGGCAAAAGTTTGTCTAACATTTCTTATCTTGTTAAGGATGAAAAGGAGGATCATTATCGGCCATGGAGACCCAACGCCTCACAAAGCCATGACCACCAAAATGTGATGCCAAACAAACAAGTGTCTGCATTGTCATATGGGTGGGGCCGTGGGGAGCATACACCTCCAGTCATTGCGTTTGGGCGGGCCCGGTTTGGCTCTGGTGGTAATTCAATTAACAGCACATATATGCATTCTCAATACCCTGAAACTTTATTGGATAAAGTTGAAAGTGAGCATGGAGAAGCTCATTGCTTTAGATATAATAGGACAAATTTGCTTGATGTGTACAGAGTTGCTGATATGCATACACATAGAAAACTAGTGGAATTTGTGCAGATACCTTCTATTACACAGGATGAACCATTGGAGCCTCTAGGTTTTTGTGCTCCAAATTCTGAGGAACTGGTAATTGCTGTCACTGTATATTTTTGTTCTGGATGTCACTGTTATCTGTGGTGATTTATTAAGATTGCTTTTCTGTTTGAACAGTCTGTGTTAAAGGATATTGAAAAAGGGGAAATAATCAGTAGCAGTGCTCCTCCGGTGCAAAAAGATGGACGGAACACAACAGAATTTACACATTCAAGACGAATAAAGCTTGTAAATTCTCCTTTACAAGGTATAATAAGGATATAAGCTTACAATAGTGTCAAAGGGCGTCAGCTTCTTTAGAATCTGGTTGTTTTGGCAGGGAGTTTCTGACCATTTGAAAGTGGTCCCTTGAATTTCTCAAAAGGCTTCTCAAATTAAAAGCACCAGCACAGTTTTAGTTGTCTAATAACAATGAAAACAGTAAGGATCTTAAGACATCATCAAAGTGGTTGGGAAATGTAGATTATTAATGTAAATGAAACCTTGGGAATTTTGTACTTTTATTGCCAACATACACCAATCATTTTGTATTTCATATCTGATTTTTGAAGGTAATCTATATATTGTCTTTAGTTGTAGTGTAAATTTTTGGGAGTCCGTAAAACTTTGTTTCTAATATAAAAATTGATGGGTTTTGTATGTTTCCATGGTTGGACTATCTCTTTATTAGTGGTTCCTGCTTGCCCTGTACTTACCTCCAATTATTGCATATTGACTATCTACAACTCTTTTTTTATTTCAGCTTTCATGTGTAACCAGACTAATTTTCTCCCAATTTATATGCACTATACTTTGCTACATTAAACAGCTAGGAAGGATGGGTTTTTCTTTGTCTCAAGGAGTTCTTATGCTTTATCTTTTCAGATAGAGTCGAAGATAATGGTTCTTACAGAATGGTGGATGAGGTTCCTAGTAGTAGAGAATCAACCTTTGAAGAAAGCAATTCTATTCATCCTGGTGCTACATGGCGTGGGACACAACTAGGTGAACATGCAGGCACAGTTGTGCATGAAAGCAGAGATATGTCCAGTGATATTAAATCAAGAAACCCAGATATGAGCTGGTCAAACCAACCAAAAGATACTCAGGGTCAGTGGGAGCATAATTTGGATTATTTATCTGAAACCAGAGATGTGGCTAAGTGGCAATCTAGTGGATATCCCATTAAAAGGCAGCTATCTGGCATTTTGGATGGTGAATTCGAATCCAGGAGAGTTCAACAAACTTGTCCAGAGGATTTATCACTTTTTTATAAAGATCCTCAGGGTCACATTCAGGGCCCCTTTAAAGGAATTGATATTATTGGTTGGTTTGAGGCTGGTTACTTTGGTATAGATTTACCTGTTCGTCTGGAAAATGCAGCATCCCACTCACCATGGTTGCAACTTGGTGATGCCATGCCCCACTTACGAGCTAAGGCCGGGCCACCACCTGGATTTTCTGCAGCAAAACATGACTCTACAGAGGCATTTGGTTGGCAAAATTCCAGTACCTTTGGGAACATGCATACTGGTTTAAATGAGGCTGAGAGGCTGAGAAATGATCCTATGCAGAGGAATTCTGCCACTGAAGCTGAAAATAGGTATCTGGAGTCACTAATGTCCGGTAGCAAAAACAGTTCCCCACTTGATAGTCTCACATTATCAGAAGGTTAACAATGTTATATTTTTTGTTTTGTATTCTGATTTCTGAATACTAATGCACTAGCATGCATTATCATTCCTCTTCATAGTGTCTTTATATAGTGTATCATGCTTTGAGATAGTTTGGTCTAATCATGATATGTATTTTTAGGTTTACAAGGGTTTCTCTGTAATAATTCTGGTAATCTGGGCCCATCAGGAGTAGATGGTGGAAACAACCTTTACATGATGGCCAAGAAGATGGCACTTGAACAGCAAAGTTCCTTGCCAACTCATCCTTATCCATACTGGCCAAGGAGGGATGCAGCACCCCTTCCACCAAAATCAGACATTTTTCCAAATGCACCACCACATTCAAATATCTTGTCTTCATTGAGTGACAATCCTCGTCAGCTTCAGCCCCAAAATTCTGATTTAAACTCAGTAATCCAAGGAGTATCTGACAGAACGACCACAGGCTTAAGTAGCGGTATTGCTGGATGGCCAAATTTTCATTTGCAAGGTGGATTGGATCCCCTGCAGAATAAGATTGACTTTCATCATGATCAAAATTATGTTCAAATGCCATTTGGAATTCAACAAAGGTTACAAACACCGAACTTGTTGCCCTTAAACAACATAATTGCTCAAACGTCAGATATTCCATCAAGTATTCTGACAGCAGAGAAGTTGCTTTCTTCTGGCTTATCCCAAGATCCCCAAATGTTGAATATGTTGCAGCAGCAACACTTTCTGCAGTTGCATTCTCAGGCAGCTGCTTCTTCACAACAGATACCTTTCTTGGACAAACTTCTGTTGTTGAAGCAGAAACAGCAACAGGAGGAGCAACTGCTGTTATTGCGCCAACAACAACAACTGCTATCTCAAGTGCTGCAGGAGCATCAGTCTCACCAGCGACTAGGTGATTTATCTTATCAGCAGTGTTCTGGAGGTGGAGTACCACTGGGGAATTTGCATGTGAATCTTTCTCAAATTCAACCACCAAAAGAGATTTTTTCCACCAGTTCTCAAACACCAATCCCCAGTGTGAATGCTGAGCTTACTACTAATTCTTTGAATTTACCTCTGCAAACAAGTCAGGACACTAGCCATAATATAAGCAGTGAATCTTCTGCCCATTTGCCGGACCGTTTATTTGAGAATATTAGTCATCAAAAAAGCTGGAGTGCTACACTTCCTGAGCAAATTAATGACAAGCACCAGAGTGTAGCATTGCCTGTATCAGCTTCTTTTAAAGACTCCGTATTGAGTGAGCATAGCATAGCTAAAGAGGAACCCAACATTGCCCAGAAACCTCTTTCTTTTTCTGACGATAAGGCTAAAATCATGGAGCAAAAGCCAGACGATGCTTGTCCTGTTGGTGATTCTCAGGTGAGTGCAACTTCTGTGTGCGGTGAGAGTTCTCAACCAGTACAGTGTGTTGCTCCTTTTGTTCCTGTGTCTTCAGCTGGATCTTGCGGTATCGATTTACCAGTATCAAGTCAAGTGGGTAAAGATGTGGAGATTAAGTCAGGCAGTATTGAAGAGCAGCAGGGTGGAAGGGAAAGCTCAAATACTGAAACCACTGTGGTGGATGCAAGAAGTGTTGAAGCACGGGAACCCAAAAAGGCTACTGAGAAGAAATCTAAGAAGCAAAAATCTTCAAAATCTCAGTCTTCTGATCAGGCAAAGGGATTGCCAAAAAATGTGACTTTGCAGCAGTCAAAGAAATCAGAATCTGAGAAACCAAATTATGGTGAAAAAAAATTGGGAGAAACCAACAAGGGTGAACCAGCTCAAGAGACATATCTGCAGCAAACAAGGGATAAGGGTAAACAATCTGCAACTGCTACTGCAGAAACAGATAATCATCAAGAACTTAATGGTCTCCCTACTAATATTCCAGGAAGCAACTCTGAAACATTTATTGAGGACGAGTTGACGGCAGTCAGTTCTGTTTCCACCAAGACTAGTGAATTACCTTCAGGGAGAGCTTGGAAACCAGCTCCTGGTTTCAAGGCAAAATCTCTCTTAGAAATTCAACTGGAAGAACAAAAAAGGGCACAGATAGAAATGCTTGTGTCTGAGGTTGCTACTCCTGTCAATGCCATGAGTTCAACAACTCCTTGGGTGGGAGTTGTGGCCAATCCAGACTCTTTGAAGGTGTCTAATGATAGTCACAGAGAAGCAGATGATACTGAATATCTAGCTAAATCTGAAAAATCTCAAGATAGTAAAACCAAGAAAAGCCCATTACATGATCTATTGGCAGAAGATGTACCAAAATATAGTGAAAGGGATGGCAAGGTTCCAGACAGCTCGATCCCCTCACAAACTGTTCACTCTAATTCAGAATCAATAGATGAAGGAGACTTCATTGAAGCTAAAGACACCAAAAGAAACCGGAAAAAATCTGCAAAGTTGAAGGGTTCAGGGTCTAAGGTTTCAATTCCTGTTGCTTCTAGTGAAAGGCCCATAAGTTCGAATCACAATGAAAAGGTAAGAAGCTCCCATTCTGTTCAACTGGAGAAAGAACAACTGCCTTCTATCCCATCAGGACCCTCTCTGGGAGATTTTGTTCTTTGGAAAGGAGAGCCGACAAGCCCATCCCCTCCTCCAGCCTGGACTACTGATTCTGGTAGGATACCTAAACCAACATCATTAAGGGACATTCAAAAGGAGCAGGAGAAGAAATCTGAGAAGAAATCTGCTGCAGTTCTCTCAAACCAACTTTCTACCCCTCAAAGATCACAGCCTGCCCAAGTTGCTCGGAGCAGCAGTTCTTTACGGCCAATTTCAACTTCATCTCCACCAAAAACTGCACCTTCTAGCCAGATAAACTCCCAAACTTCTGTGTCAAAATATAGGGGGGATGATGAACTGTTTTGGGGTACAGTGGAGCAATCTAAGCAAGAAAATAAGCAGTATGACCTCTGTCTCTTCATTGTGCATATGACTTCTACTCGTTAATATGTTACTTCATTAATCTTACTTTCTAAAGTAATACTTACTGATATTGTTAGTTTTGGTATCTGTTCAATATACATTGTTCTACGTTACAATCGGCTAGCGAAGTGCGGGTGGGGTGTAAGGAATGCAAAACATTTTAACTGAACAATGAATTTTCAGTTTTTAGCATTAAATTAATACTTGGTGGCCTCAGGGCGTTAAATAGTGATAGAACTTATAAAACAGAATATAGAAACATGGTAATGAGTCCTAACTGAGGCTGATTTAAGATTTGGGACACACAACCTCACATTATCTTTATATTAGAACAGCTGTTGCATTTACGAGTACTTTTATTCCGCGCTAGGTGGCCGACTTATTGTTTCCTTTATAATCTTGTTTTGATGGATAAGTTGGTTATTGCATTCTTTGTAAGCAGGTCAGGCTTCTCTCAACTTGCTAGCCAGGGTAGCCGGGGTTCTAAAAATATCCCCATGAAAGGTAATTCACCTGGATTATTGAGTCGACAAAAGTCTGGGAGTGGCAAATCAGTTGAGCGATCTCTTTCATCGTCACCTGCCTCTTCTCAATCACTGCTAAAACTGAAAAAGGATGCCATGACTAAGAATTCCGGTAATGACATTTACTTATTCTTTACTTCAACATTATTAATTCCAATTTTCACCTGCTTGGCAATTCTGTCTAATTTAGTCTCAAAAGATTTAGCTCTGCTCCTTCTGACTGGTCTATTTACTTTTTTCCTTTTTTTCAGAAGCTACTGACTTCAGAGTTTGGTGTGAGAATGAATGTGTCAGGCTTATTGGGACAAAAGGTATTTACATATACGGTTTCAGATCTGTTTTCCATTTTATGGATTAATTGTGATTTAGTAGATTGATTTAAGAATGCTAAAGAAAAGTCTATTTCACCAAATGGTTATTGTCCCCAAAGAACAGTTCAATTTCTGTCTGAATGTAATCAGGCATTGACTATATTTTTTATGGCAGATACAAGTTTCCTTCAGTTTTGCTTGAAGCAGTCCAGATCTGAAGCAGAGATTATTCTCACGGAAAACCTGGGATCATATGACCCTGATCATGAATTCATTGATAAATTCCTCAATTACATGGACTTGCTACCATCAGATGTTTTGGAAATAGCTTTTCAAACTCGGAATGATGAGAAAGTTGATGGATCTGAAAACACAGTTGTACAAGATTTGGGTTACATTGACGGATCCTTCTCAAAAGGTGGAAAGAAGAAAGGTAAGAAAGGAAAAAAGGTCAGCTCTTCAGTTTTGGGATTCAATGTCGTGAGTAACCGGATAATGATGGGTGAGATTCAGGCGGTAGATGACTAATATTAACACAGGTTATTACGGAACGTGTATATATGTTTTGGTCGTGCTTTGTATTTTGTAAATGATGTTTTTTTACACTAACAGTAGCAGCATCAATGGGTTCTGCTCAAGCAATTTTGTCATCTTATTGTAGAAATTTTTACGTTTGAAAGATCGTGCTGACAAACATTCTTGGCAGCCTTAACTCGTGCTGACAAGCTAATTTATTCAAGGGCAGAACATGCAAGTGCCTGATGTTCTGTTTCTATTTCTTGATTATATTTTTAGGGCTTAATTAAATATTTTATTTTAACTATTCAGTTTGGTTCTTGCATTTTAAAAGGTTTGATTTAAACATTCACGTTTAAATATTTTAAAATAGTACTTTGGACAGTTTAAAATTAGTTGTGATTTTAATTTCAGTAATTATTTAGGTTGGGAATTTAGCACGCTTATCTAGAGTGATGGTGGGAATCACAATTGCTCAAACTTACAGTATTATTTTATTTATTTTTTGTCAGCACAGTATTATAAACAATGGTTGATTGTAGTTTGTTCTGGTAGAAAGTTATTTCAATCAACATTGATCGTCAATAGTGCGTGTGGAGAATGTTTCTGAGAGGAGTTTTTATATTAATTGCTAGAGACAAAATGGTTTCGGCGGGGGTTAGTGTAATTTGTAAAAGTTGTAGAAAAATAAAACTAAAAAAAAATGCTGGAAATAACAAATTTTTCGAAACAATTTAGCATACGCAAATAGTGGATTCATTGGGATGATGAAAATTAGTCCCAACTTTGATATAGGTTGATTTCATATATATATATATATATATATATATATATATATATATATGGAGCAAATAGAGTTATATATTTATAAATAATAAAATATAAAAACTCAAGACCAAGCAGCAAGATGCAATGTTACTATTTCCCTTATTCACTATTTATTTGCAGTTTTTTTCATTAATCGAAAACCTTCTGCAAATATCTGTTCATTCTTCCTGTCCAGATTGTCATTATAATGCCATGTTTATAGCATGTTCAGTGATTATGTCTACATTTTCAATTAAAATTTTGTTCTTGAATGAAAGAACTAAAAAAAATGAATATTTTTTCATACAATATCTTCTGGTAAAATACTTGACTATCTAGCTTGGTAAGAATTACAGAGAGTATTTGCTGAAACCTTGAAGATATTTATTATTGATTTGGGAAAAGTACAGTGGTCGTATGTTCCTCCTATGCTTCTCTGCTTCACTCTGAATTGCTACAACCAAAACCAAGGATTCTAGTTATTCGTCACATTCCTACTCTCTGTTTCCTTCATTTTTCTTGATCCCCTCATGCTCTGCACATGCCGATCACCAAAACTAAAAGTTCACCCACTTGCATTTTATTAAACTGGGGAAAAGTAAAAAAAAAAAAAAAAAAAAAAAAAAAACTGGTTTTTAACTTAAAAACCAGCTTATAATATTAAACGCAGTATACTATTATTTTAGTTAATGTGAGACTTAAATTTCTTTCGACACAGCCTTCACATCTACTGCTATTAAACAGCTGAATAACATGTTGAGTAACTATTTTTCATAGATTTAAGATAGCTTCCAATACAAGTTACAAGAGAGAAAAAGAACTAACTTCTTCAAATTAGTTTATCAGTGACCTAATTGGTTTGTTTAAACATGCTTATTTGTTTTTTAAGTATCAATTTTTCTACACATATCAAATTCTTAATAAAGTCAGAAGAAAAGAAAAACGTTCGTAAGTGTTAGTTTGTGCTGACCGGTGCGATTGAAAAGGGAGAGATCGCAGAAGAGACATCTTAGCAATTTCCGAAACGGCACCGTCTCGAACTTCACGAACATCACTCACCAATTCCTCGTAAGCTGCTTCGAAGGCTTCCCACCAAAACTTGGGTAATCCAACGTAGTTCGTGCGAGTTCGACTGTACACATCCCACATCTGTCTCACCACCTTCTCTCTCTCCTCCACCTCCTATTTTTCAACCAAACCAAACCATAAACACAAACAAATTATACTTTAAAACCTTTGCATCTTATCATCTCAACTACTTTTCATTTTTCGATTAAACAGCAAAAGTTACGTCATATACAAAAATCAGTAAGAACTACGACAAAAGTAGTAAAAATTAGTCCAGCACAAGAAAAATCAGTTTTACTGTTACAGACACGAAAGGAATTGTGTTTTGTTGTGTACTTACGAGCACATCGAGATCCTGAAAAATGTTGGAATCGAAATCATCGTTGTTGGTCGTGGACCATTTGAGCGTGACGGAGCCAGCGAACACGGTCCATAGAGCAACGAGGATAACCAAAGCTAAGACCCAAAATAAGAAGTGCCTCTTACGGTCGGCGTTTCTAGAATCAGCATCATGGATCCCTCTCTTTGTCATGTTTTTCGTTTTGGTTAAGGTGTGATGGGTAGATACTACTTCACTTTATATTTGCGTGAGATTCGAATTGAAGTGCTTTTGGCAATGGTGGTTAAGATGTTATAATATTAATAAATAATTTATATCAAACACCTATAACAATTAATAAAGGGCTTTAACTATTTTGTATGTGTATTTTTTTTTTTCAGAAGAGAAACTTAATCGCTAACAATTCACGAACAAATAATTTATTTATATATACCTATTAATAATATAAAAAACAGTTTGTATAAATATTAAATTTTTAACTCGATTAAATAAAATAATACGATTCTGTTAAAATTCACGTTACATGAGGAGTTTCTTTCTTCATCTACCCTTCACCACTTTGACTATATATGATATTATATTTGGTAGGAGGAAGGTATAATTCCATTACATAAGGTATTGTTCATCGTGTCGTATTCACCAATTGGTGAGTTTGTTTATTCACACTGACATTTTGACTTATAGAAATTAAATAAAAGAACATATATATATATCCTTTTGAAAAAATAATGCTGCACATTATATAAGAAGAGTCAGTTTTCTAAGACTTAACGCGTTGAATATTTAGATATTAATTTAATAATCATGTATAGCAAATATTTGATTTATAGAATTCATATTTATATAAAAAATAATAATAAAGAAAACAAGTATAAAAACTCACTGTAGATAATAAGTTGATCCCTATGATAGCTTGATTATTCATCTAACTAAACATTTCCAAAGAAAGAAAGTTGTTTATTAGAATTATTTAAAAATATAAATACTATTTTAACATCGATTTAATACATTCATTACTTAAAATTAAATATTATTACTTGTAAATGGGCAAAATTGTTTGTACAAACTTTTTTTTTCAATTTATAATCAACATAATATTCTTATTTATAAATAATTTCTGTGAATAATTCTTATTCGAATCACACCACATTGAGGCAAGTGATTGTGTAATGTGTTGCTCTTCCGCACACCTCAAAGTTACAATGCAAATATATAATTCCACAGGATTGAGCTTCATTTCATCAAAACTTTGCGTCTCAAGAATACTTTCCCCCTCGCCATTAAAAATCACTGCAAGTTCTTTCCCAGAAGAAACAGCTGAAGAACACTCAAAACCTTTCAGGAAACATTTTTAACTGAACAGCAAGCATTATAGTATAATCTAGACATGCAATTGTACTCGTGGTATGTAAAATGTCAACGGTTCAAGGTTTGGTTCCAGGAAATGGTAGCTAGTAGTGCATTAAGAAAATGGAAAAGCAACGAAACTCCAAAAAAAGTCGTAAGAGAAAAACAATCAGTGATATTAATGGACAAAATATCTCGGAAAACATGATAAACAAGACACGTGAAGATCCAAATTCAATTTCCACTAGTACACTATTAAATATAACTAGTAGAAAAAGGAGCAAGTTTTCACACTTCACCTTGGATGTGATATAGTATAAAAGGCTAGATCCCAGCACCGACTAAAGGTTCACACACCTTGGCCATGTTTTTCTTTGGGGAAATGATTCGAGAGAAGTCAAATGAATTTGAGAGAGAATAGAAGAGATATACAAGTACGAGTGTTTTTTGTCTTAAATGATTTGGAGATAAAAGTGAAGACATGTAATAGAATTTATGAAAACTTGTAAATTATTTGATTCATATAATAAATAAATAAAATATTTTAACAGATTAACTGAAAAAATAAGATTACATATTTATCCCCATGATCAAAATTAATAAAAAATGAATGTAACTAATTAAAATTTATTTAAAATAAAATACTGATTTCCCTCCCTCAAATACTCTTTCTCATTTATCATCACTAAATTCAAACATGTCATTCTGAAATCCATTCAGAGAATTTCGTTCTTTTACGATTCATTTTTTTAAAATGATTTTCGGTGTCTTCTCTCATTGGTCTGAACGTTCTCTTAAATAAAGTTTTAGATTTGAATAAAACAATAGTTTTAGGTGTGTCAAAGGTTGATCGAGAGTATACTGTTAATAATTGCTATTTTCAGTACCTGTTTATAAACTTTGCCTTTTTCATCTGATTAAATTACCAGTTTGTTCTTCGAATGAATAGAAACCCTCGATTGAGTGTCAAATCACAATTTCTAAACAAAAAACTGTGAATCCAATAGAACATATTCCAAATGAATTGCAGTCAAAAAGAAGATTGAATTGCTTCCAATGCAGCATACCCATAGCACCATATATTTGTCTATGTATATTAGTATTTACACTTCCTAGTCGAGTCGAGAGAAGCAAAAATCCTATCACATTCCCTCTGTACCTTCGTTTTGTTCTCTCTCTCCATCATAGGGAGGGAGAAAGCAATTCATGGTCAACCCAACAACATTAAAGTCAACCTCTTCAATCGTCCACGTTTCCTCAATCAAACGTTTGTGATTTTGCTCTGCACCGTACCTATTAAGCGAGGCAATTGTGGTCCCACCGTGCGCTATGTTAATGCCATCTATGTACCTATAATCTTCGATCGAGGACTCCAATCTAGTTTCCCAGAACACGTACTCTTTCCCTTTCACGGGCTTCATCTTCACCAGCTTGGTGTCCTCGAATTTCACCAGCAGCCCCGTGCGTTGGCTAAAGTACCCCTTTATCGTGTGCATCACAATCTCAGTGTTGGAAGTGCTCTGTGCCAGAAGAAGCTGTTGAGCCGTTTGCAACTTCAGCATGAAACAAACCTCGTTGTTAATGATGTTCTCTCCCACACATTCTGCATCTAGGAACAAGTTTGCCGCACACCTTGGGTCCAGTCCCTAATAATAAATAATAACATGTGATGTGATATGATATGAGTATGATTAAAAAAATGATAAAATTAATGCATAGAATGTTGCATATTACCTGAAAGATGCGGCGAAGTGGTCTTGCAGGGGCTTTGATTGCATGAAAGGGTTGAGAAGAATTGTGGTTCCATGATACCTTACCGTCACATCCTGCACTCACCTTGTAACCGGAAACAACCAATTCCAAGCACCACATATCTGGGTTCTTCTGCCATAACACAAACCCTCCCACCTCAGGTTTTCCTCTTGCTTCAACTTCTTCATCAATCTCACCTTGTCGCATTTCCGAACCGCATATTCTCACTCGTCCAATTGCGTACATATTTTCCAGTGAATTCAATGCTGCAACCCCTCCCGTCGCTGCCACGTACTGCTGAACTATGTACTTCGCAGTCGAATCTTGCTGCATTCATCATCAATGAATGCACCACAGATTAATTAAGTTTATTAATTAGCTACCAAAATAATGCAATTCTAGATTAACTTTACAAATATGCGCAGTGAAACACACTTCCAAACCGAACAAATCATGCTTTCAAGACATTTGTAATAATGTTTGTGAATAACTAATCGAAAAAAAAAAAAAAATCTACCGATGATATTTTGTTTATCGTAATCGGTGGCTGATCAGATTACAAGAGTGTCAAATTGAATAGATAATTGGTAATTAGGGCTTACAATGGAGCAATCTTTGAGGGGGCGAGTCAAAGCGCGGTCCGATGAAAGCTGAACAGGGATAAGGGGGGCACCAACAATCTTAAGCAGCACCAAAAATTCATTGTTCAATGATGATTTATCTGGAAATCGAGCATTCATGAGAGTTCGGAGATTCTGCCACCGATTGAAGCCATTGGACCCCATGCTGGTCAACATCTCATCAGGAATAGGCACCTCAAGCACCGTCTCCAACCCATCTTCCTTGTCAAAATTAGGACACAACTTCTTCATGATTCTATTTGAAAGGAAAATTAGTGTTAATGAGATTCAAATTAAAGGTGTTTGTAAAATAATGATGAAATCCTTAATTTTGAGGGCTAGCAAAAATAGAGGGACCCTCTCTCTTTCTGGGTAGAGGGTACCCCCTATGCCTGGGGAGGCTTTGGGTTAATTTGCTGAGATTACCAAATTACTTTATTTTGGGTCTATGTAATTCTCTCTCTAGTGAAAGGGTTCTTTTTCCTACGCCGTTCCATGCCCGTAGGAGTAGCTACGTGCATGGCTTTAAATTTTAATGTTTTAATACTAATCACTTCATAAATTTTAAATTTAACTGTATACCAAGAGGTCTCCTTTTTCTTCGTAAAAATGGGTGATGAGACAGTGACACTGAAACCAGTTAATTAAAACATAACTATGATTAACATTAATGGCAATAAAAATAACAATGATGATGAAAATGGAAAGTGTAAATATATGAATAATGGTGATGTCAATGTCGTAATAATGATAACAAAGTTATAACAATAAATAGCAATGTGGTTGAGGTTAAAAAAGAGCATATGACAAATAATGAATATCAATAAAATAGCAATAAAATTTAAATGATGACATTGTAATTTGTATTGGGATGAATAATATAATTTTCCATGAAGAACCGATATTTCTTATTTGTTTTATTTAAAAAAAAATGAAGAGGATCTTTTCTCACAACTACTACCAAATCAGCATATAAAATTTGATATCCAGTGATACGATGTTAACACAATGATTTTTTTTTTATCTACCTTTGTATATATACGAACAAAAATATATAATTTTGAACTTTATTAACCTCATTTTAAAATTTATTTCACTATTTATTAATTATATTCCCTTTCTCTCCTTTTAAGTTAATTAAGTAACTAAGTTAAAATGTTCCTTATATATTGAATAAAATTATGTGAATAGTCCTTTTCAGTTCTTACCAAAACTTCTCTACCGTGGTGGTTGAATTCATCATCGTCGTTTATAAATTTCTAAAAGAATATAAAGGTGTCACATGCTGACACGTGGCATATAATTAATAATACGTATCGTTATTGTACCATTAACAGAAATAAACTAATTGTAATGAATTTTTTAAAATAAGGACTCAATTTAGTCAAATAAAAATGGAAAACCTAGTTGAGATTTCGTTATAAAAATGGGACTCCTAGAATGATTTAACCAATTATAAAATATTCAATTAGGAAGTTATACCACAATCTAAATGTACTCTCGATGGAAAACAAAAAGACAAGATTCTCCTCATCTTGAATTTGAAGTACTATTGGATACTTAGTGAGAGTGATGTATCTAATTATTCCTCAAAGGGATCAATTGAAGAATAGTCTCAAATTATCCTTCAAATTTATCATAAAAAAAAAGAGTTATTGAATGTAAAAAAATATGCAATTGATGGTGAGGAATTCACCTTTATATATGATTTTTTTTTTCTAGGATTTATATGTCTTGTTTCCCGTTAAAACAATAATTATCAATGAACAAGAATTTAATGTCCACTTCCTTCGACTGTGGTTTATATTTAGAGGTTTTTCGAAAGTCTTTGTAGATGAGACTATAACAAATATATATA
>Ga0209589_1000415_pt1 | contig 58591 bp, 24 predicted proteins | sample CowpeawhiteBW_FD_187525 | JGI IMG/M metagenome (GOLD analysis project Ga0209589, IMG submission 187525) | Root nodule microbial communities of legume samples collected from California USA - Cow pea white BW (SPAdes) (version 2) | ecosystem: Host-associated > Plants > Roots > Nodule | place: USA... | reverse complement strand
AAATGAGAAAAAAAAAAAAAAACAGGTAAAAAGACTGCTGTTTAGTGTTCTTCAAATTCTCTCTCGTGTTCCATGTGTGTATTATAAGCATAACTCATAAGCTTGACCAACGAGGTTCTTGTTCTAAAATTCCCAAGAAAAAACAAGTGCGGAAGGTTCAAGATTGGAACTTCGTCAGTCAATCTTTAGTCATGGGTTCTGAAATTACGACACTTCTGGGCTCTTTCGATTTAGTGAGGGATTGTATGACTAAGAGCTTAGGTGTTTGTTTAATTGACACTTGACAGTTACTCTTGTTTGCAATTCATGGTGTTATTGACATTTGACTGTTAACATAGTTTGTTGATTGTTACTGTAGTTGCATTCTCAGGCTCTTTCTATCCAGTAATTTTTGGGCTATCTGATTCTTGAAGTAGACAAAGGATTTTAGGAATATGTCGAAAAGCAATAAATCGCCCAAAAATGACCAACAGTCCATAAAATATTGGCGGATTCAACATGGAGGAGCGTCCTCTCAGAAGGATCTTTCGTGTGCAGATTATTCGCCTTCTCTTTCCAACGACGAGAATAAGCAACGGTATGGAAGTTTTCAACCAAAGTCCCCTCAGATACTGAGCACATCTCAGCTCATCTCTGCAATAGGTCAGGTATGCTATTCTGCAAGTAAATCACTCTCGGTTTTACCAAAAGAAAATTTGAATCAGGATGATAATGGACTCTCAAGAGAGAAAATTCTGGATAACATTGGAGAGAGAAAGAATGACCTGGTATATACTTCAAATGGCACTAAATTCTATCCTCTTACCGCGGATGCTGCAAAGATTGTGCGGGAAAGACTGGATTTTCCTACGGTAACGAAGAAGATATCAGTGTTTGAATCTCCTAATGAAAGTCAGGAGTATATCCATTCTTTATTACAGAGGTTTTCAAAGGCTAGTGATAAAATAACAAATAAAGATTGTAAGAGAATGAAACTAGCGAGGGAGGAAATGTTATTTAAATCAGGAAATGTATATCAGTGGGCAGGTAGAAATGCTGTTGAGATGCTAAATTGTCAAATGAATGTTCCTCAGCCTGAGAACCTGGAAACTAAATCCTCAGTTTCTGGCAGTGACATTTCCTTAGATACAAGCGCCCCTGCATTAGCAAACGAGGAGAGGGATGTGTGCAGTCATGATTCAATCACACACCAAAGTCAATCATTGTCCAATGCTGAGGCAGATGTGGGTGATTGTCACATAAACAGTTTAGCTTTATGTACTAGTGCTTCTGAGCAGTGCCAACATGACATTGATGACAATGAATCACTGGAAGTTCAAAGAAAGCAATTGTTGGATATAACTAATGATGAACCTAAGCTTCAGACTTTCTCTGCAACCCATCTGAAGCCTCGTAAGTCCCAAGCCAAGCAAGAACATGCTTTTTCAGGGGCGTTAGCTGGTGTATGTGTCAGCCTTTGTCTGCATCCTGTTGACACAATCAAGACAGTTATTCAATCATGCCGTGCTGAACACCAGTCCATCTTTTACATTGGCAAATCAATTGTTTCTGATAGAGGTTGGTTCTTAAGAGAAATCACTTCTTTCTTGGTATCTGTGTAGCTTATTATATGTCTCATTTCATCTAGATTAACTTTCCCTCTTGAATTAAATCTCCCACTAGATGGCTTCTTCACACAGATGATGGATTAATTTCAGGTTTGCTTGGACTATATCGTGGAATTACCACAAATATTGCATCTTCTGCTCCAATTTCTGCAGTTTATATCTTCTCCTATGAATCAGTCAAAGCAGCTTTGCTTCCTTATCTTCCAAAGGTAGCTCATCTTTCTCTATATTCTACTCATTTAAATGGAGTTGTTTGAAGTAAGTTACCCTTGCTGTCTTGTGCTTTGCTTTTTCCTGATTCCCTTATTTCTACACGTGCTACCATCTAGGTGGAAGATACTGCAAGCTAAACTTGTAAAGGTTGTAAAAGATCTTATTCGTTATTTGTAAATAGGGAAACTTGCAATTAGGATTTTTTTTTTTTCACATTTCCTTTTTGTTTCCTCATTTTCATTTGATTATAAATAAAGATTGAATGTGTGGAGCAATAAAATGATTCCTGTGATCCCTTTTTAAATTTATCAGTGTTAAACATCAACGAGTCATTATTATTTTAAATGTTTATTGGCATGAATGAGGTTTCAACCATCTTCTGCAGGAGTATTATTCTATTGCCCATTGTGTAGGAGGTGGTTGTGCAAGCATTGCTACATCTTTCATTTTTACTCCTAGTGAGCGAATAAAGCAGCAGCTGCAAGTTCGTTCACAATATCGCAACTGTTGGTATGCCTCAGTTTTTTGGAACATCAACACCTTTCTTGACATAGAACTGCTTGCTTTGAGTACCCCTTGTCTTTATGCATTTGTTGTGAATTGCATCTATTCCATTGTAAATTTCAGTATCTGCTTTATATGTGTAATTTGGGCATTTCAAATATTTGTGTCCTGTTGAGAGATGCTTGTTATGTCTGTGCATAGGCTCATGGGTTCAAACTTTAGCTGGAACTTTTCCCTTTAAGACCTGTGTAAATTGTATTAAGTTTACTTGCTGGGTCTTATGAGTATATCTGTGCAGGGATGCATTGGTTGGAATTATCAGAAACGGGGGTTTTACCTCCCTATATGCAGGTTGGAGAGCTGTACTATGCCGGAATATTCCACATTCAATTATCAAGGTCAGTTGGTGTTTTCATATCTGATGCACATTTATACAAGAAGCTGATACAAACAGTCTTTTATCACCACCACGGAGGAGGAGTTTGTTTGCATGAGGTTTTGGTAGCGCATGTCCGAAAGCCCTTACTGAATATTCATTAATTTCCTTCTTGACTCTCAACTTTGACCCTGCTACAAAAGATTCACCATTCCCATGAGGATTTTCATTTCTTTCTTCGAGGCTGTTGTAATTATTGACGTTTTCTTCTCAAATCCCTTCCGCTAATATTACTTAGTCTTTTATGATTGGTTTTCCAAGTTCTTTAGAAACCATGGTTTTATGATTGGTTTTCCTGTGACCAAGTGTAGTTTTACACATATGAAAGTTTGAAGGAAGTGATGCCATCAAGTGTTCAACCCTACACATTACAAACTGTGAGTTAATAACATTTGTTCCTTGCTCATAACCATCATTTATTTGCCTCACTGATGAATGTGACTAGGGTGATTTTATGAATTTCTGTAGTTAGTATGTGGAGGATTAGCTGGATCTACTGCTGCTTTATTCACAACTCCTTTTGATGTGATCAAGACTAGATTACAGACACAGGTTTGTTATAAGCAAACCCTAAATTGTATAAATTCTTTTTGTTACTGCTGAAGTAGAATCTGGTACAACGATCTAATTAGCTTCTGAAGCAACCTTTATTAACTCTAGGTTGATATTGTTTATCATGCTATCCTTAATTGTAATATAATTTCAATTTGTTATTTTTCAAATTTGATTTTAAAAAGTATAATGTGTTATTCTTTTTTCTTGGTCCACGAATATCATTATACTGTTAATTCATGATTCTGATGAAAGTGAGTGCACTACAGGTTCCTGGATCTTCAAACCAATACGATAGTGTGCTCCACGCCCTCTACGAAATTAGTAAGGTTGAAGGTTTGAAGGGCTTGTACAGGTAATTTCTTGTGTCTTGCCACTGTCATTTAGTTCAGAAGAAAATATCTTCATAGGAGCCACTGATTATTTACCCTCCTGGGATCTGTGTTCAAATGCAAATTGCACCATGACATTTTTTGTTTGTGTTTCCTATGGCTGTCATCAGGGGGTTGATTCCAAGGTTGATTATGTACATGACGCAAGGATCACTGTTTTTTGCTTCATATGAATTTTTCAAGAGGGCATTTTCTCTGGAAGTATCACATGGAAGGGATGTTGAGAGAGAAGAACCTACGAAGTAACTAACAAGTTAGGAGGGTGGCTTCCCCAAATTTTGATAGTTTGTATTCTTGGTAACTAGTTAGTGTAAAAAAAGTCTGTTTAATTGTGCCACAACTAGTAAAGCTGTTTCATAAACTGTATATTTGAAGAATAATTTGAAATTCTTCTGTAGCATCATCTTACATATGAAGAATTTGCAAAATGTGTTTCCACTTTTCAATCTCAAACACAAACCAGTCATGTAGAATGTGTTTTCTTGAATGTGATCAATTTTAGTATTCTTCAAGGAAAACTGCTTTAACTTTAAAGGAGCTTATCTGTCATGACACACCTATAAATCTTTCTGTTACACAATATCCAACGCATTTCCTAATCTAAAAATGTATTTTGGACTGCATAATTTAAAAATATATTTCAAATTATATAATCTGAAAATATATAATATATTATATAATCCAAAATGAAATCTAAAATATTTTCTACCTAAACAAATTATATCTTTCCTACACTTACAGAAGGCAGAAAGATATGAGGGTGCTGGAATAAAGAGCATAATCTTTCCCCTTTTTTTCAGTGCACTTATTTCAGGGGCTTAACATGCTTAAGAAGATTGGGAACATAGCTTAAAGGGAGTCATCCTACATTTTTAATAATTAATTTTTAAAAAAAATGTTGAAATTCAATTTGAAAAGTTAGATAAACATAGACGCATTATAAGGGATAATCAGTTAAACAGAGAACAGTAAAAAGAAGAACTTTGACATTTTTAGAAGATAATTTTTAACTCACCAGCAAAAATAATGTGAAACACTCATAATACAAAGAAAAAAGTATTAAAAAATAACTATTTATTTAAATAGATTTGCAAGGCTTATTGCCTACCAAAGTAGCAAGTATCATTACTAGTTGAGTGCTTCCTCATAGGTTCATACTCAAAGAAGAGAGAGGCCAACAAGTCTTGAAATTATTCCAATCTACTTCCCACCATTTATATAAATTTCTAAGTCTTATCAAAATAGATACAAAGAAAAAAAGAGAAAGGATTGCTATGCTATCTCCTACTGAGTGTAAAGTATTCCCCCATTCTAACTATCCCACACAATATGAACAATTTTTGGTTTCTATCCTACTTCACCGGAACAAAACAACTTATTAAAAAGAATGATTTTGACACCTCTAATGTGTCATCATCCCCATTGCACTTTCTCTCAGTATTAAACAGATTCTGCAGCAGGCATTGTGCCTAGTTAAAAAAGCTTCACATTGATGCAAACATCCTCACTAACATCCTCTACACACTTCCAATGTGCTTTCCCAACCAGCAATGGCTTAAACCTGGTACAAAGACAAGATATTGTCATGTGTTTGGAAACATGGTATCAGAAACCATGTCAGTAGCATGTAATCAAACACACTACAAATGTGTTTTCCACATAATCACTACAGCAGGGTTGGTCAGGTCTACTCTTTATACGCGTGCAATAGGAGAAAAGGGTGGGTTCAGCACATAGGATCGAGGAACTACTTTTGGATTCTTGCAACCAGTCTTCTTCTCAGTTGTGACTGATTTGAAAAAAAAATCTGCATCCTCCTCAAGAAGCATTTTCAGTGAACTGCATTGAGATGACTGTTGGTTGTTCTCATGCCCTCCACCGCCGGAGGCCGAACTTCCATGCAAAATGGCAACACAGATTGAGAATGCTTGTAAAGCAGATAACTGTGCATGAAAATCAACAGCATAATGCCCCTCTTCAATTCTTGTCATGCTGAAGGTAGGACTGCTTCCTTTTGCTCCCTGTGCACCAAAAGGTCAGATATGTATCAGAAAAACAATAACAATCTCGTAACAAAGAAAGTTAAAACTGTCACACTAAAAAGAAAGCAGAGAAAGCTGTAATAAGAAAGTGTTAATAAAAAATCCATTATATAGATGCATGTCTCATGGAATTAATTCATTGTTCAATCCTACGATTAATTGTTTTCATGTATACCCCTTGCATTTATGCATTCTATCTTTATATCAAATGGTTGCTACACTGTGACACTACACTGTGCACTGGATTGTTTGTGTTAACTTATCTGAAGTAAGTATATTTTTTTTGGGTGGAAAAATTGTACAGAAAGTATAAGAAAGACAAAGTACAACCATGGATAAGGCTTATGCCACCAGGTTGAAAAAATAAAAGCTAAAATCTCTAAAAATAATGAATAAAGAGACTATTTGCAGAAGGGCGTGTTCATGCGATTTGATCAGCATATTTGAAAAGTAGGTGCAACCCCTCTCTAAGAAGAGGTTGATTAAATGTCTCAATGGAATGTTATGAAGACTATTTCCTTGACCATTTATTGTCAATGAAATAGTGTTGGCCATTTCTGAACTCTTTCAAATTCAGCCAGAAAAGTTATTGCATTAGGATTTGGTAGATATCTGGAACACAACCAATCACCATCTTCTAACTAATTGGTGCAATGAATAGCTACACAAGAAAGTGGAATCCATTCTGGGAACTGAAATGTAAAAAAGCACCAGTCTTCCTTATTAGGTAGGACTTGAGATCCTCAAGCAACAAGTCTCCCTTTACTATTTCATATGTTTTCAATTTTTAAGTCTCTTCAAAGAAACAAGAGTGTGAAACTCAACTTGTACCTGAACAAAAAGTTCCAACGGTTGATGTTCTTCAAAAAGTGGGCAGTCCTCAGAAAATTGAATACTAGGATTGCCTAAAAGAATAAGGGGACAGGCCATGTCCCAGCCACCACAGTCACAGCCTCCACCATGTCGCAGTCGATCAAGTAATGATGAGGGTCCCTTGCTTTCAGCATTTGGCAAACCATGATTACCAGTTGGTATTACCACCTTCACCTGTTCCTGGATTTTGCTGTGATGAAGACTCTTTCTATCTATTTCGGCAGATAGATCTCTTATGTTGGAATGTTCTTTACCACTCATTATGTCCCCTCTTTTGTACTTCAAGCTTTCTCTCTTGGAAAACGGAATTTGTAAGACAATGGCACCAATTTCAAGGTTTGAATGGCATTCTGTGGGTGAGCAAGGAAAAGAACTTAAATCATCAAATTCAACATTGCTCAGTGGAGATTTGTCTTGAGGTTTGTTCTTAACTGCACCATTCTCATCCAACCCCATAGCTTCTTCCTTCCATCCAACATTGGAAGCTTTCAAAGTGTTAGAAGCATCTGGTTCACTGAAAGACTTCTCACGCGAAACGCTTTGTCTTGAGTGTGTAAAATCATATAATACAAATTCTGTCACCATAGAGTTGTCAAACACTTTGCCTTCTAGTTCAGAACATAAATTACATGAAACTAGCATCTGTGCAACTGTTGAGGAATCTTTGTCAAAATCATGGTATCCCAACCCAGTAGCATTGCTCTTCTTTCTATTATCAATGGAATGAAAGGTATACACCCAGTTGAAAGCATTACCTGTTCTCCATGTCTTGGCCACATAAACATCTTCAGGGCACTTCACCTTGAACTCAAAAAAGGGCACTCCATGTTTATTTTCCAACTTGAGATTGCCATGCAGGTGAACTGGTGAAGAAGCTATACCTGAATACTGGATTTCTCTGTTGATAAACTCAGAAATGATATCAGAATGCTTTCCTGTTTTGGACAAGTCATTTAACAATGATTTCTGATAAGTCCTATTTCTTGCTGCAATGTTTGCTTTCTCATTTGATTTGATACTCTCCGGTGCCTGACTCACTGTACTTCTCAGTGATTTTGACTTTGTGAAATGATTCAACCTTCTCCTGCTATGGATGAATTGGACTTTTGGACTTGCGCTTGATGAGCAATCACTTCCCAATGGAGATGGCAAGTGAGAGACTTCTACCTTAGCCGAGAATGACTTTTGAAGCGAGTGGACTGTGTCCTTTTCAACAGAACAATTGCCATTGATTACAGAATCAGCAACTTTATCACTTCTGGGCTTCAAATTTGTAGAATCTCTCCCTCGTGCTGTGGAGTTTTTATTCTTAACATCTGAATTTATACAAATTTCAATAAAGCTATTTGGAGATCTAACCCCAGAACCTTCATCATCTGAACCACACAACGAATCAACAATGCTACCTGTGAAGGAGGCGTCACTTCTCCTTGAAATTTCTATCTTTTTCCTTCCCTCTATCATGGTGCCCATTTTCTTTCTGCTTTTCAGTTCTTCTGAACTCTGATACATGGAAGTGCGCCTGGTTTCTATATTACCTTCCAATCCATGAGGTTTAGAGAGATGATTCTTACACGAAGAACTGCGGAAGCGAGCAAATTTGATCTCAGCAAAGCCCTCCTTGAGAGTAAAAAATTCATCTTTTCCAGTGGGTTTCCCTTTCTTTGATATCTTCTTCACATTCACACAGTATTGCTGAGATGGAAGAACAGTATTTGGACTCAGACCCACTGAAGACTTGTCATCAAGATCCAGCTCCAACTCTTGTCCCATTGATGAATCCAAAGACCTGCAATACCATCAAGAAAAAAAAAACATTAGTTTGTGCAATGCAACACACTCAAACAGAACCAACTCCACTTTACAAAGTTAACAAAAATGCAGCATGGAAACTATCATCGAACAAAATTTAAATCTGATTTCTACAATTACCCGGAATACAAGGGAGATCTTCCATTGAGGGAATTAAAAAAGAGGCCATAGCATCCATTGAGGAGTGCATATAAATTACAACAAAAACATCGGCTATAATAATCAACAGAGGGTTCAGCTCCAAAAATTTCAATTCAGAAGATGAAAAATAACAATTGACGCAGGAAGTGATATTGCATAAAGCAAATTGTTGATTGCAATTAAGAAGCGGTATCAAACAGTCCAAACACTGTAGAACACTTTTCTACATTCTTACAAGACATGCTATTTTGCAATGACAATAGTGACCTTGCAAACAACCATTATTGTAAAGGCCACGTCTCAATAGTGCCCTAGAAAATAATTGGTTCTAGTTAGATTATAAAAAAGAAGTATAATCAAAAAGAACAATGTTGATTCCAAGCACCGAAAAAGAAACGCCTTGTGATCTGTTGGGAGCCAAATAATTGAAAAAGGAAAAGGAAAAAGCTGGAAAGAACACTGTATGATCTCCATAACACCCAAATGTGAGTAAAGTGACAAAGATGAGTGTTGCACAAAACTTGATTAAAAACAATAATAAAGTACACAATGATTACGATACCAAACCAAAACAAGGAGAAACGCAAAGAAAGATGGGATTTTTTTTTTAAATAAACAAAAAAGGGGGAAAAGGGCATACTGGAGTAGATCTTGGAGAAGTAAACTGAAGAAAAGGAGAACCCACGAAGCAGCTTCAATGCAGAATCATAAATCTCAAAACTTGAGCATAAAGGGTGCAGTAGAACAACTCATTAAACCAACCCATTTGATTAAAGAGTCAATAGTCCCGGGCCATTGTGTTGTTTTGTGATTGTGAATCAAAATTGGTATCCACAAAAGGCACAAGTGGGTTGTAGAAACCAGAGACAAGGCCAGTCCAATCACCAGAAGGAGCAGTAAAACATCACAAATGGTGCCAAAAAGCTTGGTTAGAAACAGTAACGGAAGCTACACTTGCAAGACAGAGAAGCACTGAACTCTCTTTCTCTCTCACACAGATTCAAGATAAATAAGAAACAAAGAGAGAGAAACCACACCAAGCTACTGCATACTGTAGTTACCTCCTACCACAACGCTAATGCACATGATGACCCTACTAAAACAAAGCCATGCTCTTGAAGCACCATCATAACAAGCTGGTTTTATTTTTTGGATTTGTTTAGTATTTTAATATTGTTTGTGTCCCACTGGACAAGTGATCTAAGCAAAGCAAGCGAGCAACCCGAGAAAGAATCGAGAGTGACCTCGTGAGATGACAAATGAGACCATCGAGGAACAAACTTTGGCTTTAGTATTCAGTGCACAAAGTGAAGGGTCGCATTGGAATTTCATGCAGTAGTCTTACAACAGTAACAGTGACACTTTGAGGTTATTTTCTGAAACATAACATTATCTTATGTTTTCGGGAATGGCAGGTAGACATAACATTAACTTATCAAGAACGGAATCCCGCAATTGTCTAATAATTTATTGAGTGTATCATGCATTTACAATGATAATAAATAGTAAGATATTGCACAATAAACACCAATAATCGATTTTGTCGAATTCAGGAGAATCAGATCTGCAGTTTTGCTATGCTGAATTTATTGCCAATAACACCCTTCTTGTTATTTCCCTATCGGGCAAGGCAAGTAATTTCATGAGTAGAGGAGTTGAAAGATGTTTGGGCAAATCTCAGATTAAAGTGTTTTGTAGTAAATATATTATATGAAGATTTTCTGTGTGATTGTGTTGCTTTTCACATCTTCTACAAAAAAATTTATCATACCAAATATAATTACAATATCAGACATGTGCAAAAATAAATAAAAATCTCACATCAATAGTAATTATGACATAGTGTAAGGGTAGAAGTGTAAATTGGAGTGAGATGAATAAGGACAAAGGGAAAAACTTTATTTAATTATTATTTATGGCATAGGGGTGGGAGGTGGTCAAAGACAAAGGAAGGGTCTTTGCATGTGATTGGATTTGGCGGGGAAGAATCAAATTCAATGACTCACATCAAACTCACGGAATCTTGGATTTTTTTTTTTTTTTTAATGCTTTTTTACCATTCGGATCTCATGTTGTCGCGAGGAAATTCATTTTTTATTAAAATTGAACGAGAGCAAACACTTCATGAAAATTCTCAAAAACTATACTTTGAGCCCTTTCTTGGAACAGATTAGACAACACTTTCCTAATTTTGCTTGCGGATTTACAATAAGTCTTTTGTAAGAATGTTGAGTGTAGCATGATTTTTTTTAAGGATTGGTATTTAACATTATCAATAAAAAAAAGGTAAATAAAAAAATTACTTTATACACTTTAATGAAGGAAAGAGTATCTTTTACTTAAGAAAAAAAAAAGAGTGTGTTAAATTTAAAAATCAGAAGAAAAAAAATGTAAAGGGATCATCCTTACATAAAATGACCTTATGTTAAAAAAAGTAGAGTTCACTATTTCTATATTTATATAGTACATTTTTTTTTATTTTTTTAAGCTGTTATGATATGTTTTACAATTCTGAATTTTAATGGTGTTTTTTAATAATGTATTTGATGGTTACCATATAGTAAGACAATAAAGAACATAAAAGCATGATTTGAATGTGAGAAAAAGATAAATATTAATGATAATAATAAAATTGTAACTAGTAATGATAATTGTATAATATTTCATATAATTATTTTATTTTTTTTTTTAATTTTTAGTTGGTACTTTGATTCAAAATTTGTATAATTATTATTTCTTTCTAAAATATTAAACATTGAATATTTTTTTTGATATTAAATATTCGATAATATCACTTTTTAAAAAAAAAATTATAAAAATTAATTAAATGATTTTGAAACCGTAAAAAGAGATATGGATACAAATATATCATTACGCGGTAGAGATATTTAATTGAAAAATGAAGATACGATAATAAAATTATTAATTGTGAAAGTAATAATGAAAATAGTGAAATAATAATAACGTTACAACATCAATTATGATTATGATGATAAGCATGACAAAATTGGTGATAATAATGTTAAATACATCTTAGTCTTATAAGTCAACTGAAAAACTCATAAAACCAACTCAACAAAAAAGAATGATTTAAACTAAATTAAACTATTCTTTATTTTAGTCACTCAACTCACTTAGATATACTAAGTTGGGTTGAATTGTAGGTTTATAATTTAGTCTATTTTATAAAATAATAATTACATTTTTTAAGTTAAGTAGTATTATCTCAAGAAAATTAGTTAATCTAAATTAAAATTAATTTCATTAATGCTAATTGACTTTAAAATACATATTTAATTCTATAATTTTTTATTTCGAACTATTTTTAATTGTATATTTACTTTTTTTAAATAGTCAATGACTTGATATAATTTGAAGACCTAAGAATCATAATCTAAATACGATTCAGATTAAACCATCACTTTTTTATTGCTTTACTTATTATTAGTAGTGTCAGACTGCGTATTCTGACACCTACAACCAATGGTGATGGTGGCTAGTTTTTTTTTCATTGAAAATGTATATTAATATTGATGAAACTAACAATTATGACAATAAAAATTATAATTACAATGATAGAATATAGTAGTAAAAATGGTGAAAATGAGTGGGGGTGAATATATTTTTTTTCAAATCAAACCATCTAATGTTAAATATCATCACACCCAATAAGATGTTCGAGGACAATAACTATGATAAATGGCTATATAGTACCACTCTACATAAGCATTTACATGTACTAAAGCTGTACAGATAAACAATGGCTCTATTTATTAGATAACCAATGGGGCTCTATTTAATGCGAAGTATATACAATCTTTTGCTACCATCAGTACCATAAAAATTCTAAAACTAGCTATAGCATAGAATAACATTCCTAGTCACTAATCAACATGTTTTGAAGCTTGGACGTTTTCATCTTTCCTAGACTTGCCAAACGATTTCTGGGCATCCAAAACTGGCATATATGCTTCACTTGTTTTCTTAAATATGTCATTCTTTTCAGATTCACGGGGACTGACCAGTTTCTTTTCAACATCTTCAAATTTTGCAGTGGCCCATGGCGCTGTACCTACACTTCTTTTTGAATCTGATGCATCTATAGTCAGGTCAGACACTTCATCACGGGAGGCAAACCAGGAATGACCACAGGCAATACATTCCAGCTGCACAAGCAGAGCAACAATCAAGCAAATCTATATAACGCATAGGAGATGGTTTTGGAATTTCAGATTTCAGTTGAAGATGATGCGCAAACCTGATATCGATCACCATGGCCTGCGTGGATTATATCCCTCAAGCCCACCTTACACTCACTGCATCTACGGCATCGAGCACCCGTCATCTGTTTCCCATATAGACAGCTAACAGTCAACATATATATATATATATATATATATATATATATATATATATATATATATATATATATATATATATATATATATATATATATATAAATCTCTACACAATTTAACAAATTATAATGTTTTTGCATGAAATGAGAGTGACCTGCATTTGTTGTGACTCATCAGGCTCTTTCTTGTTTGTTTCCTCAGCAGTCAAACCCTCCTAGAATTCAAATATTCAGTAAATAACCAAATAAGCCATAGAATCATCAGTCAGAATAATTTTAATAAAAGAAGCTTTAAGAAATTGAGTCAGTTGTAACAAGTGGTGATTTATCGGCTGTACCGTTAAAAAGAGGACTCGAGACTTCAAACACTTCCAAGTATTGTTATAAAACGATTAATATGTTTAAAAGGACATTCAATTAAATTAATATAATATGTAGCAACTACTTCCCTACTAAACCCTGTACTTCCTACAAAGCAGAATCCGCATACAAATCGTAACGACATGCAAAAACACAACTGGGATCAAAATTTACAAGTTCATGGTTTCATGAACATATAAAAAAAAATCAGTTAATTTAGGACTTTAATGTAGACCAAAGCATATTTTTCCCATTACTGCACAACTAAATAAATAACAGATATATTAGTTATTTAAAAGAACTGCTGACCCCGAATAAGATGATATTTTATCAAATCAACTCAGTCACTGAAAATTGATTATTTTTGACAGAAGATCTTCTCCAATACACTAATGGAATGTAAGAAAACATGAAGACAATGACTCCCTCAACCAAAATGGGATCCCATTTCTGCAACAAAGTTCAAACCATATCAACATTTTTCAACACCAAAACTGCTCCTTTCAGTAGCATGCCACTAGGCCAAATAATACCTTGACCACATCAGGAGTCTGCAATCAGTAGAATTCAACCAAAGAACCAAATCTGTGAATAGATTTTTATTTGTTGACATTCCATGAAAATCGGAAATCTGTATATATTTCCTTCAGAGGTACCCACCCCATCATAGCTGCTCTCAGCTCTTCCTCTACTCCCACAACAACCTCCTGATGGTACCACTCTCCTCCATCAGTCTTCCTGGTCGAAGCCCTCACCATGTCTGGTTGAATGTGTTGGTGCCACCTCTTAATGGCTGCTCTAGTTACTCCTTATGATCCCAAATCCACTTTCGAACTGATTCACAGACTCCACAATGAACGGAACTACCATCTGAGCACATGCCAATCCATACACACTCAACCAGTAACCGCTTCTCATATTTATACAAAACAACGGGTAATGAACATCACTAATTACTAAAGGAAAAAATGACGCACTTTATGCCATGAAATTTGAAAGACACGGTGGAGGGGAGGTTTGGGTTGTTCTGGAACATTCCCACTAATATATACCATAAGGAAAATTATTATATTACCAGCTTAAAAATAAATTAATAGGAAACGAGCAACAAACAATTCCCAGCCCAACAGTGGAGAAGAGCACTTGTTGATTATAAATGTGTCAAAAAAAAGGCACCTGGTACTGTATTTATCATGAAATGATCAAACACAACCAATTTTAGAGTGATTTAACTCAAGAAAGGTGCCCCATGTAAATACAAAGAAAACCAATCAAACAGGTCAAATGCAGGGTGGTGATTAACATTGCTCATGAACATAACGATAGGTTTTCACCAAGGATGTGTTAAATAGGTATATGATGAAGACCAAAACAATCACAAGATGCCACTGGTTTAAATCAGAAAATAATAAGATAAAACCTATCGATAAATTCATCATAAGAGCACACAACAGAAAATTTTCAACCAAGGAAAATAGAAAAAGAAAAAATACCTTCAATTCATTGGGAGTCATATTCAATATTTTAGAAGGTTCCAACTCTCCATTTAATAGACGGCGTGCTAGGATTGCATTGTTCTGTCAAAAGAAAGAAAATATAAGTAAATCATTATCACTACAGAAATAAATATATAAGAAAATATTCATATTAATATGTCAAGCCAAAAATAGAGCTCTAGAGCAGTGGTAGTTATAATGAATTTATTTAGGCATTATTTTAGGCACCCGCACCATTATAGATAAGATTAATATTATTTAATGTTTATACTGAATTTAGTTCACTCAAATGAAAATCATCTGTTACAGTATAGAAGTAGGAAATGAAGATGAAAAGTGGCTAAGGATGGAGAAGAGCTCCTTGCAAGATTGAAGATGAAGTAAAAACGGAAAAATCCCTTTCCTGAGGAAGAACTAACTTCTTCACTCAGCCTAACCATTAACCTCTCAATTTTTTTTACCCCTCCTCTACATATACCCATTCACTTCTCCCTAATGTATGACCCATGAGATTTCATGCTACAACTCCACACTATTATGAAGTAAAAAAAAACAATTAAATATGACCCAGGAGATTTAAGTAAAAGAAAGGGAATATTATAGCATCCAGGATGCTGATGAGCTATAATAATGGAGAGAAGTTTGCAGCCGCTGAGCAGTGTGGAGAAAAGGAAAAGATGCATTGGTAGGGCAACAATGAAATTTTATGATTAAACAAAAAAAGGCATAACATTTTCCCACTTCCCTCCCATACCACCCAAAATTAGAGGGTAGGGGGGGAATGAAGGTAAGTAGTGGAATTTCATGGAAAGTGTTTTATTGGGTTCCATGCCAAGCCAAGCTACCCTTTTTTCCACAATCCAAACAATGGAATATGATTTCATCTCCTTCTTTCAATCCAAACATAATCTTGCTAAACTAAACTTTATGTAATTGAAAACTGGGAAAAATAACATCATAACAGAAATAAATTTTAGTGCATTAAAAACTACTGGACAGAATTACAAATATGAAAATTGTTAATTACAACAAAAAAAGAGAGAGAAAATAAAGCAGTTTAAGCATATTGCCAATTTCAAAATTACAATCAATAATTCATCAGTAATAGCATGAGGAATATATGACAAAGAAAAGATTGCCAACATTCTATCAGACATCCTATATCTTAGAAATTATTTTTTAATAAATACAACAACCAAAATATCCATAAAAGGAAAAAAAGAAGTCCAATAATGTAGCAGCAATATAATTTTTTAATCATTTAAGTGCATCATTTAAAAACATTTCAAGTTAGAAATCCATATCAGAAGAGAAGCTTCTAACCTTGAGATTAAATACTAATTGCCGTAGCTTTTGATTATACTTCTGATAATCTGATGAAAAGGTTTCATGTGATGCTTTTTCTAGAGCAACTACAGCTGGAACAGCAACATCTGGCCAGATAAAAGACTTGGAACTCTGTAGCGTGAAAATAAGTAAATGATGGAATCCTTATAACCCTCAACTAGCCTCAAAGAAAAGGGTAATAAATAGAAGGACATGAGAAAACAAGCAATCCCATAAATCACCACCAAAACAATTTACCAATTCACCATGTACCTGTTGAGCCTTGTCTTTACATTCATTTGCTACTTCTGAACTTTTGTCATTGTTTCCATTGTTGACTGCATCAGAATTGTCATTTACTTTGTCTTCCTTCTTTGTGCTGTCATCAGAGTTAAATATGAATTGAACACTTTGAAGCAACTTCTCCAAACATTTGTCACGATGGGTATCTCCAGTTAGAGCATTAAAATCCACTAGTATACGATAATGTTCTGAAGCATTAGTTGCACAACTCCCGGGTGTTTCAGGTTTCAGAGATTGGTCACTCTTACGAGATGTTTCCTCCTCTTTTGAAACATCGAGAGGTGAAATGCTCTTTTTCCTCAAGATTCTTTTATTTTTCATCAGATCTTCCTGTTCAGCAACGGGTTCTTCAGGCTCAATATCTTGTAGTTCACCCAAACGTTGAAGAGTTTTCTGAACAAGTTCATCAATTTCTTGCTGTTTATTGTCCTCATAGTCCTTATCAGTTAGCTTCCAAAGTTTCCTTTCTACTGTATCATACACTTTTTGCACAATAAACCCAGGATGGAGCTTACGAATTGGAAGCTGTTTGTGTATGGGAACAAAATGCACCACACACTTATGCATAACAGATTCTGCAGGTACATCATCACGGTGGAAACTATAAAACAGCTCCCTTGTATCACGTGATTGCCAGCTGCCACCACCTTTCCTTTCAGCTTCTTCAGGTCGATAGAACCACTGGCCTGTGACCATCATGCTGCCATTTATGGATTGCGTAATGTCCTGAATAAACAACCCCTAAATTAGAAGGTGAATAGAGAAAAAAGATTTATAACTACATTTTGTAGAAAAGAAAGGATAACACCATCCTCTCCTCTACCACCACAAGACAGAGGACAAAAATAAATGGGATTACCAGACCCAAAAAACATCAATGCAGCTCAACTTCTCGGCAAGATTCAATGCATACAACATGGCAAAAAACTGGTAAACTAGTTACCAAAACTAAAAAGGTAACACAATACGCTAACTCCAGCACAAGCCTGGAATTCCCAGTAAGGGAACAAAATGGGAATGCAAAAATATGATATTAAACACATAAACTAAAGTATAAAAAACATGAATGTATTATTAAAGTGCAGGAATGTGTTATTTGTACTCCATTCACTACTGGTAGAATTTATTACATTTTCACCAATGCATGATGATATACCCTGATGATCACCAAAATCCAGTACATTATGTCAAGGCAAATTACCAAATGTCATAACGTCTTAATGTCCAAGCCCAGACATTCAAAAACTATTGTCATCTTACAGCAAAAAGTATATATTTGACAAGAAATCTACCTTAATAATCGCCACATAAGGCTTTTGGTCTTTGTCTTCAGGTGTGAGAAGTATAGGATCTTCCTGCAGAAAAAGCGACATTAAAACATAGGAATACAACACATTTCTTATCTTAGAATGTCTTCAGCACCCACTTTCACAAATAAACCATCAACCTCAAAAACAACGCGCAAGCCATCTTCATAGCTGAAACGTCAAACTGCACTTCTCACTCTGTTGCCAGAAAATAGGAAGAGTGGGCTTTCGGAAAGATTATGTAAATTACACTGCCATTGGATTTAGAATCAAGTATTAACTAATTTTTTTTCCGTTGAAATGCCGTAATGCACTGCTAGTGACAACTACTGAGTTGTAGTTACTTGATTCAAGTTGCAGAGATCAAAGCCCTTGGAAATAACACAAGGATGATGATATATAGACACTCTTATTCATCATACACTTATTTCTCTTTCCTCTCTTCTCACTTTAGGTGTCATCTAGCGTTACAGTGTCCATTGATTATTTTCCATAAAACAATTATACACGTGCCCCCCTAGCAGAAGAAAAATGAATTTGAAACTAGACATATCAAACACCCTAAACTATTTTCCTCAAATTCCTACTAGTGATAAAAAGTTAATACCAGCGTGTATTGGTTTCCGTCGTACTCAAAGGAATCAAAATGTTTTTTCCGGCCTCTCCCCTTTCCAGAAACCCTAATCGGTTCGCCGATGGGTTTGGCGTCTTCCTGCGGCGGTTCCTCTTCTTCGTTAGATCTTCCGTCCTGCTTGTCTCTGATCTTTCTCTTCTTGTTCTTATCTTCCTCTTTCTCTTTCTCTTTCTCCTTTTCGCTCTCCTTCTCCACTTCCTCCTCTTCCTCCTCTTCTTCCTGGAGCTTCATCCTCTTCCTCTTGCGCTGCTGCTTCGACCGGTTCTCGTCGGAGGCACTGGCCGTGGATTGCTGCTTCGGAGGCGGAGGAGTTTCGTCCTCCTCGTCGCTGGTTGCGACCTGAGTGAAGCGTCGGTTTCCCATTCTTACACCCACCGCCACTGTAACACCAGAATTTGGATTTTGTTGAAATGTCTGAAACTAAACGAAGAACCTTGCTATTTGTCTCGAGCCTGTTAAAAATGGGAAGAGTTTTCTACTTATCTTATTTATCAAAAGCTCCAAGTTCTTCACGAATTTAGGGTATATTAAGGAATACAACCTTCTAGTAGGGTAACTAGGCAAAACATCAAAATCAATTCAAATAGTGTTATTAATTTCTGATTTTGAGTATCTCATTCTAATGAAATTCTTCCACTACATAAAATGAAGCTATGATTATGAATACATTGTGGTTTGAGACTTTTGATTGCACTTTAAGATACTTTAATATGATGAAAATGGAGGTTAACTATTTTGTATAAAGGTTAATCTAGGTATTGTCAAAGCATAAAATATTTTTTTCTATAACTAAATACTTGTAAAATTTTTAACTGATATCAAGATTTAAATTATACAAACAAACGAAAATTATAATAATTACATAAAACAAAATAAAGTGTTGGCATAAACTGGGGGTAAATTCACTTTAAAACATTCTATCAAAGAATAATTAACTAACAAATAACTCTTAAAGTTAAAGTTCCCTTAAATATTTATAACCGCTACAGTCACAATTTAAAAATAATAAAAAGTAAAACAAATGATTAAAAGCATTAATATTCATGGAATTTTCTTTACCTTTTAGTTTTTACAATCAATGATTCATGTTGACTACAATGGATTAAAAAATGGATCCAATGATTATGAACAATCAATCGAGAAACATAACTAATTCATTGTTTAAAATTACATGTATTTAACTTTCATATTGTATATAACTCTTATTATTATTTTTTACTTTTAAAATTTAATTTAATATATTTTTTTGTTTTTACCGGAATTTAGAGCGTGACTTTTGTATAGGTGGTAAGATTTTAGTGGTGGTTTGAATGTTCATGATGACCGAAATTGAATTCCTTGTTATTCTAAATGAAGGAGATTCACCTCCAAAAGACTCTCTGAATTCAATAAGAGAGTAAGGATCTTTTTAAAAATTATCAATTTAAATGATTGTTCTTTGAGTGAGTATTTGATGGAGGATACTATGTGTATTTATAGGATCTTCCAAGACCTTAGACTCATGATAAAATGGTAATATTAACAATATATTAGCTCACTTCAAATCTATAACCATATATAAAAATGATCTTCTCTTTTTTGTCCACCTTTCATAATTCAAATTTTATCTTTTATGAGACTCTATCTTCTATTTTTTTTCCTATTCATCTGTAATTATTTTCTCATATTTTTTTCATTCATTTTAATTTATTTTCAATAAATGTAAATTTATTTTACATATTAAATTAATAACATCATAATATCATCATCTACTAATATAATATCATATATATTTAAAAAATGCATACACACATGCGCTATCGTACACGCAGGCACGATAGCGCTGTGTTTATGCTAGTGAGTATAATAACAATAATGTGATATATTACCTAAAATAAGTATAATAAGGTCATACATCACCTTATATACTAAATATTATATAATATTTGTCATCGATGAATATGATAGCCTAATGAAACTACCGGTATTTATCATAATTATCGTTAATATGTGAATATTTGTCTCATCATATGTATCTTAAAATGTTTTGTAGTTTTTTTGGTAATGAGACTAATTGGATCATATTGGACTACATTACTTAACATCATTTGTTGGGTCGGGTAGGTACATTTAGAATTTTTATTATTATAATATAAAAACTTTCTTAGGCGGGCATTGTACGCTTTGTCTTCTTAGCCAAACTTTCTACTAGTGAATGTTTGTCCTTGTGCGTCTATGAGATAAGCCTAGGGAAGGAAACCTCCATTGTGCTTGCTACCTTTTTCATTCTCGTAAGCTTTTCGTGCTTCAACTTTCTTTGCTTTATCTTTCTTTCTTCATGGTTACTTTCTGCAAAGTTATGCGATGTGTGATCGTAATTATGACATTGCTAGTTTGGACGTTCGTCCTCGCACTCACTTTTTGTCGAGGTAGTTTGTCTTGAGACAACCTTGGTTATGAGCTTTCCATCAAGTTCTTTCAACTTTCCTTTTACTTTAAAGTCTCGAGTGTCGTCAGACTTTCTCCAAACTAAGTATTTCTTTTGAAAAGTTATTTTTTGAATATGGGTATTGTAACGTCGAGTTGTTATTTGCTTTTGTACTTAGGTGTTGGAACACTAAATTACTCATGTATTGGAATATCGAGATACTCTATTATTCGGACACTGTAATGTCCAATTGCTTTTGTACTTGGGTACTAAAACACCAAGTTTACTCATGGTTACTGAACGTTGTGGTTGCATTTTGAGATGAACATATGATATACCATGTACTTGTGAATTACCTAAATATGGCATTAGGGTGATTACTATGCATGAAATTCATATCATGTGGACTAGATTGACCTTTTCAGATATTTCATCAATTGAGTCGCAAACAAAGTTATGTATTCAAAAGGAACTTGATGTAGGGGTGAATCGTTTCAAAGAAGTGGATATTGCAGAAAAAATTGACCATCAAACACAAGTTACTTGAAATTGCTTGTCTTGTTATTACATCAATGGTTACTCTATTGCATAAAGTTAAAATAAAGGGTGCACAAAAGACTACATTTCATCGTCTAAAAGGTCTACAAAGCGTGAACCTTCATATTTCAAGCATGTAGACGCTTTCCATTCCCGACATGATAGTTCTTCAGCAAAGAAAGACATTCAATCTAAGGAAAATGTGAATGCTAGATTTTGATGTATGCAACAAAGGCGAATACAAGTGTTAGATCAATTCCATCTGACTTGTAACATTTGCATTGTTGGTGTTCTTAATTTTGTTGCTAATGGTCATTGTGGGTATAAAGGCATTGTTGCTTTGTTAGGGATGGGTGAAAAGTCTTGGTCCCTTATCTAACATGATTTGTTTAAATAACTTGGCCAATAGTGTGATGAATATGAAATATTAGTCGAAAACTATGATCGAGTAAAAGAACTAAAAAAGTTTTTGCTAGTTGATTCACAATCAGAAGTGGATGACTATATTATATGACTAAACCAATTATGTGACAAGCTAATGCTAACAAACATTAAAAACAACACACCAAATAACTAAAAAAAAACTAACAAAATAGAACACACCAAATAACTAACATTAAAAATAAAAAATAAAACCATAACACACCCAATAACTAAAGTAAAAAAATTAATAAAACTAAGGGTGTTGGAAGAAAAATATGGGATGCAAAAAAAAGCCCCTTAAAGTTTGTTATTGTGTATTGGGCTAAGCCACTTAAGCCCAATTAGACAAATAATTTCTTCCTACACCCCATGTTTTCTTACCACAATCTCATAAACAAGGTAAAATGTCAAAATTTCCCTCCTCTTCTTCCCTTATCCCCTCGTACAACACCTTCATACTTTCCTCCACCTCTACTTCACTTCCTTCTTCCACCTCCAACATACCTTCTTCGTCCACCTTAAAATCCACCTTATCTTCTCTCACCTTCGTTCAAATCTCCATCTTCACCTCCATCCCATTTTCTTATTTCGCCTCCACCCCCACCCCATCATCTTCTTCCACTTCCATCCTATAAGATATTCGCAAGTGTCCATTAAAACAAATGAAAAGATCATAATAATATAAATTGTAAGGAAAGAGGTGAGAATCAATGATAAAAGATGTGAAATGAAAATTTCAAATTCCACATGTGCATTTTGAATTGTACAACCCATAGTGCAATTTTGCATTTTGAAATACAAATTTACATTACATATTATATAATTTGGAATGTAAATTTATTTTACAAATTGAACACTTTGAAATGTAAATTTGTATTAAAATTGTGCAAAATATAATTTTGCATTATAAATGGTAAAATCCAAAATATTTATGGATTTCACAATCCAAAATTGTAATTACAACTAGATATAATTGAAATTTTTAAATACACGAAAGTAAAGAATAGCATGGGAGTGTATAAAAAAAATTATCTTTTGACAAATGTATTCGGAAGTTAGTAAAATAGTATCATAATCCCCGTCAACCATAATTTGTTAACATATCCTTTTGATTGACCTTGATATTATATGATTAGGCATAATATTGTTAATTCACCTCACGATTTTGCTTGAAGGCCGATCAAGCATGTAATTAAACTATATTAGTTAAATATTTTGTTTCAATATAATTTATGCTTTTATATTAAATTTTTTCTATCATTCATCTATTATAATACTATAAAATATACCTTAATCGATATATATGTTAATATTTACCCATACATATATAAATAACTATGCATATTGAAAGGTGTAATGATATTTTGACAAATAAAATTTTAACAAAAAAATTGATAAATTATTTTTTTAGATAAAAAAGGTAATACGATTAGAAAATAAAAAATCAGTCTATCCAATTTTATTTATAAAAAATTTGTTAAATTTCTAAAAAAAATAGTTATAAAAAAAAAATATATATATACAAAATATATATATATATATATATATATATATATATATATATATATACACGTCGTGTCATAGATAAAGACAAGATCATGTAGGCACGTGTTGAACGTGCAGACCAGAAAACACACGTGCATGAATACTTGTCGATTTGACCATTAGATTGGTGGAGTTAGTCTTCAAGTTACAAGATTATAATTAAAAAGATTAAAAGCACTTAGGAATTAGAATAATTATATGGTATAAATGAATTTAGATATAGCAAATATATTATATGTGAAAATGTTGGGATATTTTCTTCAATTGCTTAAAATGTCGGAGTTACAAAAAAAATAAAAGGTATGTTATGCAGAGAATTTTATTATTTTATTTTATTTGTATGTTTTATATGTATTAAATAATGATATTATTGTAATACTGATTTCTCAGGTTTAAATAATTAATAAATATATTTTTTATATAAAATATATTTCTAAAACCGATGAATCAGAAATTTTATAATAAATTTGATTTATCATGAGATACTGAATTAGATAAGGCAATTCATTCACGAATGTTGTTTTACTTTTCTAATTTATTTTATATATCTATCATCTATGTCTATCTATCTATATCTATATTTATAACAATAAAAGGGATTTTTTTTTATCCACATTTCATAATACGTGTTTTATTCTTAGTTATTTTAAAAATTAATTATTTTATAAATAATTTATTTTTAATTATTTTTTTACAAATTTCTTTTGTTTTAAATTATTAACAAATCTTTTTTAACAATTATTTTAAAAATTATATATTTGTTATTGATGTTAAAATTTTTAAGAGTTAAAAAATACGAATACACATGCGCAACCGCGCCTAGTTTATTACAAAACAAATAAATAGTTAAAGTATTTATTTATTTCACTCATTATTAATTAAAGAATGTAAGCTTATATAATTTAATAAATAAATAAATTAATTAAAAAATCAAATTATTTAAATAATGATATTTACAAAAAAATCAAATTGTTATAAAAAATAATTATTATTACATATTGATATACTTCCAATCCAATTTAAATTTATCATAATAAAAAATAATAAAAAGTTAGTATTACTAATTATAAACCAATTCACTTTCACTTTAAATCAAATTTATTTATTTAACTCATTTTCAGTTCTTTCAAAGTTGAAAATTATTCCGATGGTTGTTGAGTGCCGTAACGGGAAACACTGTTTCAGCAAGTGATAATGCGTTATTTATAAGATTGTTTTAATTAAAGAAAGAAAGAAAAAGGTAATGATATGAACACCATCGGTGACCCAATACTTTAACGTGACCGCATCTTGTGACGAAACGTGTGCCAATGATAACCGAAGGTTTTGCCAGCGTGGACCGTTTCTTCTTCAATGTTCTGCGTGCTTTCTCTCTCTATCTCTTCTTTACCCAACCTGTCTGTTCTATAAACCACAATTTTGCTTAAAAATCAGAATCAAATTCAAAAACAAAAAATAAAAATAGAAAAAGGAAACGTATAGAAAAAGCTTCTCCGAAAATTTGGCAAAAGAGAAGAAAAGAGATTCACGTTTGGTTCATTCTCCCGTTCGCTCCCTTTCTCTTTCAGGTTTCTTCTTCTTCATTCTTTTTTCTCTTTCCAACGCTTCAACTGATTTCTTTACATTCTTTCTTTTCTTTTTTCTTGTTCGCTTTTCTGCGTTCACTTTCCACTGTTATGCGCATTTTATTTTATTTAGCTTCTTTATTTATTTATTTAATTATTTATTTATTATCTGGTTAGCTATTTTTGCGATTGGAGTAATTGGTGTCCTTGTTTTTTCGTGAAGGCCATTTTTTCTTGACGATAAAGTTGCGATTTCACTGGTGTCGTTTTGCCCAAGATGATGTCGTTTTCGGGAATATAGTAATTTGGGTCTGGGAATCTGGATTGAAGTTCTTTCTTCAGCATTGGTTACTTTTGAACACTATTCAATTTGATAATTGGTTGGTCCCCTCGTTTTTGCGGAACTCAAATCAGTTAGGTTAGTGAAAAATGATTGAATCAATTGCCGCAACTTCACTCCTTGGCCACCGTCCAATTTTTGGTGGAATCTTGGCCAGGGATGTATCTGTTAAACGCAAATCTTTGAATTCTTGTCGGCTGCCAACAACCGAGTTTCTTGGTGGTGGAAGGATTGTGGTTTCTTTGACTTTGCCTAAATCTGATAAGCAAGATAGGGTTATGTTCTCATCAATTAAGGCCTTGGCTGTGGAGTTAACAAGGGAAGCACATGCTTACAGGGAAGAGAAATTGCCCAATAGAGATAATAGCAGGATTGATAGTGGATTTGATCAAAGGCCTGATTCATGGCCTCCGGCCAATAGAGCCGATAACCCCTCCCTCCGGAATCCGTTGCTCCGGCATGAGAGGATGGGGTGTGGTTGGTTGGGTGCTATATTTGAGTGGGAGGGAGTTCTCGTTGAGGACAATACTGATATAGAGAAACAGGCTTGGCTGGCACTCTCCCAGGAAGAAGGCAAACCCTCTCCTCCTGCTTTTACCCTCAAGAGAATAGAAGGCATGAAGAATGAACAGGCAATTTCAGAAGTTCTGTGTTGGTCGAGGGATCCAGCACAATTAAGAAGAATGGCTAATAGAAAGGAAGAAATCTACCAAGCTTTACAGGGTGGGATATATAGGTTCATGCCTGGTTCCAAGGAGTTTGTTAGTGTTTTAATGCATTATAAGATACCAATGGCATTGGTTTCCACGCGTCCTAGGAAGGCTATTGAGTCTGCTATAGGGGAGATCGGGATTGAGGACAATTTCAGTGTCGTTGTAGCAGCAGAGGATGTTCACAGGGGAAAGCCTGATCCTGAAATGTTTGTTTATGCTGCACAGCTTTTGAACTTAATACCTGAGAGGTGTATTGTGTTTGGAAACTCCAATCTAACAGTGGAGGCTGCGCACGAAGCACGGATGAAATGTGTGGCTGTTGCTAGTAAGCATCCTGTCTATGAGCTTGGGGCTGCAGACTTGGTTGTCAGACGCCTAGACGAGCTTTCTGTGGTTGACTTGAAGAATCTCGCAGACATTGAAATGAATGAATTTGGGTCTCCAGAGCCTGAGGTGGAGATGGAGATGGAAGAAGATTATGACCCATCATCCGTTGATGACAATTTCTGGTAAATCATATAAATGTACAGTTGATTGAACTTCATCTGATTGTTGATGATACTAGTTACAGGTTAGTTACTTGTGTATATGGTAAACAGAATAAATGGGGGGAAAATTATAAGTGATCTGCATTGAACATTGATGTTTACTAATGAATTTTCTGTTCATATACACTCACGAGATTTTCCTATTCGGTTAACTGTTTTTTTCCACTTTCCATCCGTAAGATAGAATACAGATGACCTCACGAAGTTTAGCCCACTTCTAGGTTTGGTCCGTGAAGTTTATCTTCTGACCTATTATTTCCGAACCTAACTTCTGGAGAAAATTTGTCACCTTCAAATAAGAAGTTTTGTGAGGAATCCAAATGAGGTTTTGTGTTATATCTAAAATGGCTAATAAGTTCCTCATCAGTGACATAATTTTAAACTATTTTTCATCTGCGTCTTCGACTAAAATTTATAACGGCGATTGCTCTGCTTGTGGGGGATTGAAGTATACTAAGCCCAATATGTAAATCTTGACAAAGGGATAAATGTTGGTCATAATGCAATGTTTTGAGAGATAGGGGGATTGGGATTTTTTGCCTCGGTTAATCATAATGTAATATATATACTATGTGTTGCTTACTTGTTAGTTGAAGCTTGTTCTCTTACCAAATTTCTAAAGTAGCTGTGTTATTTTTTTGTTAAAGGAATAGAATGCTTGAAGGGGACCACTTTCATTTTGGTCTGTGGCTTGGACTTGTTGATACTAAAGTTGTAAAATTTCTATTGTATAATTTGAGTCCTTTAGCAAAATATGAACCCACTTTCTTTTAAGACACTGATTAGTTTATAAACCAGGTCACTATTACAATGAATGTGGTTTTCCATGTGCATGATTCGAAACTAAACACCTTTTGTTTTAGAACCTAACTTAACTACGATCGGGATTTGACATTCAAGTTTGTGCGTGTGAATAAATACTTATTCAAAAATGTTAATTTTTAAAATTGAATTCAGTTTCTTTTGAAACTAATTTTAATATCTCTGTGAGGAAATACTTAATTCTCACTTAAAAACTAACAAAAGTGTAGCGGGAGAACTGTGTAATATATTTGTAATCCATTGATTGGGATATTTCTAGAGTTGGTATAGTGATAGTGAGAATTTAAAGCAAAATGCAATACTCAATTAATTATATTGTAATATACATTATTTATGATTTTATTTTTAATGGACAGTTGTGGATTATAAAAAAGGTTCTCGTCTGTAATTTTACCCAATCTAATATAAATTGATTCACATACAAATGTGCTTTGAGATTATTTATGTGTTCTAAGTTGTGAGCTCCACCAAAATTAACCATAACAGAGTTAAAAAATCTAAAATATCGTATTATCAAGAAGTTGTATCCTTAGATCATCCTCTAATAAATCTCAGTTATAATCACAAATTTTATCGTTATAACTTGGAATCATTTTACAAAATGAACAATTAGTAAAAATATTAAGAAAAAAAAATCACTTTGTCTCATTATAACTTCAACTCAACTACTAAAAAAACACTGAAATCATATCATTCATATACGACTTTGATTAAAAAAGAAAAAAACTAAAATTTGTGCTTAACACATGCTTAAACTAATAATAATAGTCATGATTATCCCATACTTTGTCATCAACACCAAAGTTGATTGAGAAGTACAATTTCTATACAAATTCAACTCTAATCTCAAAGTCATTTTTATGAAACATGTCTTATTCCGAGAAAATTCATGTTTCACGAACACAACTTATATTCATTTAAATGTCCATTCCCATCATTTGAAAATAAATTTTGACCACTTTGATAATTGCTCCCTCACCTGTGACCAAGATGAATGGTTAAAAGCCATTTAACTTCTTCGAACCTAACCAAATGCTTATGCAGTCAACTGAAGTTATTGGTTTCTGTGCATTGAACATGCACCAAGCTTTGGAACTAGTTCCTGAATTTAATAATTGATTTTAGGTAAAATATTATTTATAGTTTTTTAATGTTGATTCTTTTCAGTTCTAATAGATTGATAGAAACAACGACCTGTTTTTAACCTATTTAATATTTTAATTAAACTGAAATAAACAATTATAAATAAAAAACAAATACATATACATGTAAATCAGCTTGTTAACCTACTATATTAAGATTTTTTAAATTCAGTAGTTAATTTTTTTAAAAATAACACTTAGTCTTAATTTTATCATATTATTTCATAGCAGCCCCCTAATGATGATTACATGGTTTTAACATAAAGTGGGAAATGAGATCCACCCAAAAAAAGCAATTAGACTATTTAAAATTACAATGATTATGATTACTTAAATGTCACAACTTTTTGATTGCGTGTGTGCACACGTAAAAATCCATTCTATTTTTCTATATTGTTGACCTCAAACCAAACCTCATATTAAGAACTAGCCAAAATTGTTTTGTCCACCATACTCTAAGGATCATGATAACAATTTGTGAAGAAAAAAAAACACATATATTACACAATTTTCATTAAAGAGGTGTCATGTTTATGTCACAAAAAATAAATAAAATATCCATATTATGACTTAAAACAATATTGTTTTAATTATATTTATTATTTAACTTAAAATTTTAATACATATCATTAAAGGAGTTGTCATCTGATTATATATTTGAGAATTGAGTATATATTTAAGAATTTTACTTTTGAGATGCATAGATAACACATAACATATCACACAGTTCATTCTATGTACTCTTAACATTTAGTAAATTAATTCCGTTACTTTGGTTTCCGTTACTTTGGTTTAATGGGAATGAAATAATAATGTTATTCTTTTCAATAATTTATTTTTGTTCATTTTTTAAATTATATTGATTTTGATATTTTTAAAATATATTACATTTTTGTTCAATATGATAAAATAGAAGACTACATAAAAAAATTCAAAAATTCAAACTAAATTAGTATTCATTTTTTTTTATTTCCAGAGACTTTATTTTTAATTTTAAAAAAATCAAAATTACTCAAAATTTCTGATAACTAAACTTCTCTGTGCATACATGACACGAAACAAGTGCAAGTAAATATAAAACAGAATCTAAAAAAACACCATGACATATTGAACTACATTTTCCTTTTCTATTATAAAAATAACAGATATTTATATAAAAATTATGCCATAAATAGCTCAACAAATCTTCTTCCGAATTTGCACAAATTAAGTATTTTTTTTTTCAATTACTACTATTATTTTTAAGTGGGGGAGTATAATTTACTTACTCACAACTAGTATCAATAATTTACTTAAAGAAAACCCTAATATTGTTTTAGGTAGAGTAATTATTGTGAATATCTTGAAAGTAAAAAAAGGGAAAGATATATGTTTAAATGGAAAGAATAAGAATGATGTACCATCCATGGAAGAGATTGTGCTTCACTACTTTATTGTCTAAATCATTATACCATGCTGAAGTCTCGTGACCCTTTTGCTCACTCATAAGAAATTGGAATCATAGAATAAACTTTATAACTATATAATATTTATAAAATTATAATAATAATAATAATAATAATAATAATAATGCTTTGTTGTCTGACATATATGTTTTCTTTCCTCATATTTCACCTCTAAATTCCCGCCCTGTAATGTTATTATTACTTATTTTTTTTTACATAATATAATAATTTGATTATCTTAAATTACCGTAGTTTGATTTTATTTAAATATTTGAATGAATATGATTGAATTGAAAGAATAATGTTATTTTAGAGAGTATACTAAAGTGCGTAATGGAGAGAGTGGTGGTGGTGGTAATATATTGCTTCCATTTTGATTCGAAGAGAGAAATAGAAGAGATAGCTACGAAGCTAAGCTTCTCTAAGCTGTGACCCACCGAGTGAACCAGAGAAACACCTTCCTCCACTCTCTCTTATCTTCTCCTTTATTTCTTCACCACTACTCACCGTCAATTCCTCAACCCTAATAACCGTTTTCCTCTCTCTTCTCTCCTCCGATTTCTAACATTCCTCCGCCTTTAGCTCCTTCAGGCCATCGCCATGGCCGTCGTTTCGCGAACTACCGCCACCTACTCGCACAGCCACTTACCCCGACGCCACTTCGATAGGGAGACCAGAGCCTCTGTTTCCAACACTTTCTCATGCTCTACCTGGGATTCTGCTAAGAAGCCTTCTCCGACGCAGAGAATTGTCACACGTGGGGGGAGAGTGATTGTTGCTGCTAGCCCTCCCACTGAAGACGCTGTGGTTGTCACGGACCCACTCACCAAGCAGGATCTTGTGGATTATCTTGCCTCGGGTTGCAAGCCCCGGGAAAAATGGAGGTGTCATTTTCATGTCTCGCTATTTGCCTCTTGCCTGTCTTCAACACGTGTTTTGCTTTATAATTGTGTTTGTTTTGATGGGCTTCTTTCTCTTTTCATGTTTGGTTTGAGATTATTAATGATGCTCCTTTTTATGTCGCCTTTTTTACTTTCCGCATGGTCCGAGCATTAAAGCTAACAACCAAGAACTAATTTGTATGGAGGTTTCGCTAGCCCAGCATTATTCTAACATGCAGAAAAAAAAATTCAGCTCTTCAGTAATCATCGCTGGTCCAAGAGACTTTTTTGTTTTTGGTCACTCTGAAGCTGTTGGAGAAGAATTGAGATGGTTTTTAATTAATCTCCTTTGTGAGCTGATACAATTGCGCTGACTTGGTTTATGGTTAGAATGCAATGAGTATTGTTTTTTGGTCTTGGTTTCATTTTCTATTTCCTATTTCCTTTTGCAACAATGTGACTACTGCTGGTCCCCCGTGGATGGAGGGTTACAAAGAAGAGAACGTGTGTTTCATTTCGATAGGAAGAATGTGACTGTAATTGCAGCCGTAACATGGAGGTTTTTTGTGGTCCTGCGACTGCCATTGCCTCTGGCAACATACGCATTTGTCTGAATTTTTCTGCAATATCAAGGATATAAAACTGCAACAATAACCATAAACACAATCACAACTATCATTTTAAACCCTTAGTGTTGACAATTATAAATGGAAGAAAAAAATAAAAAAAATGCTTCAATTGCTGAAGCAGTCATCCACACTGTAATGCTCAAATAGTCAAACACTTAGCCAAGGTTTTTATTGAAGAAAAAAGTAAAGCAGCTGGAAAATATTTTCAAGTGATAGGCTGAAGTGGACAGAGGAAAAACATTTTCCTCTGGTCTCGTGTTCATTTTTCACGAGGGGACCTTTATCTTTATATTTTATTTCTTTGTTTGTGATTTTAGTTAAGTTTATATGGCACCTCCCTAGTTTTCTTGTTGAAGGTTTAAAATTTGAGCTGTCTGTGATGTTGAAGACTACTTTGTATGTCTATAAGTGATTAATTCATTCATGTTGTCTTGCAGAATAGGTACTGAACACGAGAAGTTTGGTTTTGAGTTTGGAAGCTTGCGTCCTATGAAGTATGAGCAAATAGCAGAATTGTTGAATGGAATTGCCGAGAGATTTGACTGGGATAAAATAATGGAAGGTGATAAAATTATTGGACTCAAACAGGTAAGTTAAATTTTGAATGAACAAGAATGTCAAGCATTTCTTTGATAATTACAGTTTAATTAATTTGTTTAAATTGCATGCATTGTTACTGTTGAAGATGTGAAGTTTTTTTGTACTTTATGTGAACCAGGGGAAGCAGAGCATATCATTGGAGCCCGGTGGTCAGTTTGAACTTAGTGGAGCCCCTCTTGAAACCTTGCACCAGACTTGTGCTGAAGTTAATTCACACCTTTATCAGGTAAGCCACATGTACTTGTTAGGGAGATCTGTTCTTTTGCTGTTAGCAAAAGAAGTTTGTGATTTTCTGTGGAATCATCGTTTCTTCTGATAAATATGTATATCATTGTGGGTGTGGTCATTTAACTTATCTTTTTGTTGTGATGTGATAAATAGCTAAATTTAATGCTAGTTTGTTCTGTTTGAGGCTTCTGTTATCTGATGAGTGGTCCTATTTCTTTCAAATCTGTAATTATTTCCATATATTTATGTTTTTAGGTTAAAGCTGTAGCCGAGGAAATGGGAATTGGATTTTTGGGAATTGGTTTCCAGCCAAAGTGGGAAATCAAAGACATACCTGTAATGCCAAAGGTAGTATTTTTCTTTCTATCCCCTCTTCAAATTTCTTGAAATGTTGAACAATTACTGATATCTCAGCATAAAAATCTTCCTCAAATGTCACTTGCTGACTGCATCAGTTATTACTTAGCCAAGCTAATAAAAGGATGATGACTTTAATTTGTGTCATGTATGAGTATCCGATACTTTAGGATACTTGACCAATACTTTTATGATGACAATAATTTATAACTTTTTGTGACAATGTCTAATAAACGTGATTTTAATTTGGATTTACACAATTTGCAATTGTATATTTATCATGTTTTAAGAATTTTTATACATTTTTCAGTATGTATATATATCATATCATGTTATTTTCAGAAAAAGTGTATTGCCGTATCGGACATGTATTGTATTGTCTGATACACATATCGTATCAGTGCATCACAAATACCATCTCATTTTTGTTGTCTTTTCATGAATTCGGTTGGGTTTCCTGATTCCAGGATTACATAGCTGTCAAATTTCAGTCATACCTATTCACGATCTATCATAGTTGTTAAATAGTAGTTATGATAGGGCCTTAAAGGAATTATGTGGAAGTTTTGACGCCCACTGCCACTTGCGTCCTGCTTTGTGGTGCTTTCTACCATTTCACATTTTGTGGCTTCCATTATGGATTTGGACCTTTTTTAGGCAAATTGTTTTGGTAATAGTTTCAAATAAGGTTTTTAAAACCTTTCTTCATTCTTCTGCCTGCTTGGGCCAATTGTAGCCCTTCTCCCTTTACCGTGAGCTGCCAGTTCCAACTCTGATGACCCAAACTGTGGCAACCACCATAGTTAAAGCTCTTCTTTCCATTTTATTTAATTTCTTATCTCTTATTCTTGTATTTCTTCTCTGTGCTAAACCTTGTTTTTCAATGTTGTATCCGTTTATTCTTGACCTTTGGTGGTTCAATTACCTGCTTTCTGACTATGTGTTGCCACAGGGAAGATATGATATTATGAGGAATTACATGCCTAAAGTTGGTTCTCTGGGGCTTGACATGATGTTCAGGACATGCACTGTACAGGTATATATGCGATGGATTGCAAGCTTGCTTTCAAAGTCATCTTAATTTAAATTTGGTGAATACATTATCTTTTGACACAATATAAGCTGCTCTGATGCTGGATAGTAATATTTTTTTTTTCTTTTTTTATAGGTCAATCTGGACTTTAGTTCAGAAGCAGATATGATCAGGAAATTTCGTGCTGGCCTTGCTCTACAGCCTGTAAGTAATGTTAACAGTTTTTTGTAAGGGAATTTGGTCAGTGCAGTGTGGTGTAATCAGTGTTATCTTTATGACAGATAGCAACGGCTCTTTTTGCAAATTCACCTTTTAAAGAGGGAAAGCCAAATGGTTTTGTAAGTATGAGAAGGTATGTAGAAGTTCTCATGCGGTCATTTTCTTTCACACTTTGCCTTGTAAAGGTGACTTATCCGTTTGTCATGATTGGAACAGCCATATTTGGACCGATACTGATAAGGACCGCACAGGCATGCTGCCTTTTGTTTTTGATGATTCTTTTGGGTAAGATATTTTCCAAAGCTTTCTGAGTCCAAGCTTCATTTAATTCTGTGATTTTATAAGAGGCATTGAAAATAAAACATTTTATCTTTTTGCTGATTTTGTTATCCTTCTTATTGACATCCAAATACATGTATTGGGAAATGTAACCGTAGGGCATTTAAACTTTTAAGATATAAGATTCCGATGCCATGAATGCTAAGAGATTTATTTGGCTATTTCCCTAAAACTACTTTTGACCAGATATTAAAGGAGAGTTCGGGTGTGATGAAATTGTGGGTCACTGTTCTACTTAAGTAGATGCTGTGAAGTTCTTCTGGTAGCATTATATACACACCGTCCAACTCATTCCTTGATGTTTGGAGTCTCCATGTTCAACTTTCATTTCTTTATTATGATTTTCTTCTATGACCTTTTTTTAACTCAGGGTTTGGCCGAAATCCAAGGGGTTCATAAACTGAATGATGTACCTAAATAAAAAATTCAAGTACTACAGTTTTTTTTTTCTTATAAGAAAAAGGAATACCCTGATGACTACATCAAGACTGAAGAATATGAAGAAAGAACTCAGTATGCATAGAGCATAATTTGTTGTTTTACTGATGTTTGCTGAATTTAGATGGGTAGTTTAAGTAAGATAGAACAGAATATTTCATTGAGAATTTATACATCAGTATTGCTTTATTATTCAAAATGCAGTACACAGTTTCTCCATATTTTCTATATATATATATATATATATATATATATATATATATATATATATATATATATATATATATATATATATATATATACACACACAGACTCTTGCTTGATAGATTTAATGGAGGAGATGTGTTCCTAGGCTATAATTAATTGAATGCCATTCCCTAGGCATCAATACCCATGAATAATAAAATGCATATTATCATTTGATGCTTGACGTTTTTATTTTGTAAGTGCATTAACTATTAATATTTCCAACAATGCTGGATTTATATTTAGTAAATAGCGTTATTATTTTCTGTAATAGTTATTTGAACTATGATAATTGTTAATAGTTATTTGAACTATGATAATTGTTGTATTGCGCAATCCCATCTAACGTTCTGAATTACTTTTTCTTAACAATTTTATCAATTGTATTTCCTGCAATGATTTTATTGATTGTTTTCCTCCTATTTTTTAATTGCAGGTTTGAGCAGTATGTTGATTATGCTCTTGATGTTCCTATGTATTTTGTCTACCGGAAACATAGATATATTGATTGTACTGGAAAGACCTTCAGGGTTCCCTTCTATCCTTAATGTTATTATGATTTAAGGCTATTTATTGTAGATCTGCCATTCTTTGTCGCAGAACTTGCTTTCCTTAACCACAGTGCATGTAATCTAGAATTTTCAATGAAAAGAATTGATTTTTTTTTTTGCAGGACTTCTTGGCTGGAAGACTTCCTTGTATTCCTGGTGAATTACCAACTCTCAATGATTGGGAAAATCACTTGACAACTATATTTCCTGAGGTTAGTTTTTGTCGGTTTGACAATATAATATTTCTTTGTAATGGATTTGCAGCATTTTCCTAGTTGCGTTATTATAAATCATTTTTCTTTCCAGGTCAGGCTGAAGAGATATTTGGAGATGAGAGGTGCTGATGGAGGGCCATGGAGAAGGTTATGTGCATTACCAGCACTTTGGGTGAGTGCCTTCTATTAGCTGTCCATTATGTTTGTAGTCACTTGGCCTTTGACATTTAGAAGTTCATTGCACTATTTGTCCAGCACTCACCATAAAAAGTGGTGTCACAGAGTGTATACGCTAGCATGTTGAAGTTCGGGTGGTAACTTAGCATTTAAGCTTATTCATGGAGGTGCTATGTGTGCAGCAATTTAACATTTATTGTCTTAAAAAGTGCTGGATTTGAAGAAGTGTATTGGGAAAAACCCAAATCCCACATCATCTATGTATAGTGTTAAAATGCAGTATATAAAAATGGGAACCGTTCTCATCATAGACCTTTACAAATCAATTTTGTAGGGATAAATTATACCCAAACCCACTTTTTAATATATTTTTAGTTGCTCAAATCTTTGCTTGCATGCTCTTCACTAACATAATGAACTGCTTCAATGAATATTTAGTGACAAGCTGACTGTAAGTTTTCTGATTGTCAGGTAGGGTTATTGTACGATGATGCTTCTTTACAAAGTGTTTTGGATTTGACAGCTGATTGGACCCCAGAAGAAAGACAGATGTTAAGGAATAAGGTAGCATCCTTTATACCACTATTTTCATTTGTTTTGCTATTATCCAATCGGGCTGCCCAAGTTGTTCAGTCTCAGAAATATTTTATTAATCTCCGATATGTTCTCTCATGCAAAATATCTCTGGGATGGAAGCGTGGACTAACCCTTGTGCTGAAATATATTTAGAAGTAGGGGATAAGTGAGAACCGAAATCTTGTCTTGATCATTTGATCAAAGTGGCCTTGGATCCTTGCCTAGTTATTTTATGGAAGGTGCAACCGCAAAATTGGATAAAAGGGAGCTGTTTTACTTTTTACAAATTCTATTGAATTTCAGAGAACTAAATGTCACTCAGAACCCGGAAGATAAAGTATTTTTTAAGTCTCCTTCCCTCACACACATGCACACAAACACATGGGTATACTGCAATGCCTAGAAGTCATCTTAATTCTTCACGAGGATTGATATATATGTCAACCCAGGGGTCAGCGGATGATTCTTACTATTGTACTGTTTATATGTCAGCAATGATTATTTTCGTACTGTCTATACTAGCCACTTGTGTCTATGGCAGGTTCCCATAACTGGTCTAAAAACACCATTCCGAGATGGTTTGCTGAAGCATGTTGCTGAAGATGTTCTTAAGTTGGCAAAGGTAAAAGCCTAAAAGGTTTATTTGTGTTATTGCTGTTGTTTTCAATGTTGCTAAGGACATTGGGGTGCCTCCACAGGATGGCTTGGAGAGAAGAGGCTTCAAGGAATCGGGATTTTTGAATGAGGTTGCCGAGGTGGTTAGAACAGGTAATGTTTAATTTATAGGGTATATAATACTGTAATTGGGCAAGTTAGCCAATTTTAACAGTGTTTTTTTTTCATATACAGACCCGAGTTTTATTTCTACATCTTTAAATAGAATTTCTTTGTATAGACCTATACATCGTGAAATAGATTATCTTTACTATGCCATGCTTGCATGCATGTTGTGGTTTTCATGAAAGGTTTTCTGTTTTTCTTAGTTTTTGACTAATGATCTTTGTGGTGGCAGGGGTCACTCCAGCTGAGAGGCTTTTGGATTTGTATCATGGAAAGTGGGAGCAATCCGTAGATCATGTGTTTGAGGAATTGCTTTATTAAAGGTGTATTATCTTTCAAATGTCAGTGGAAGATTAATTGTGTAATCTTTTGGTTATAGTCCTGGCTATCTCTAATTTGTGCTCCATTTAGATATAGGAAATAATGTATTTGTAATTTTTGCCATGAGGCTTCTCATATACCTTTCTTGGAAACACGATCTGATCTTGCTGACATTTAATTTATGTCACACATTTGAAAATCCATCAGCATAGTCATCATTTTAACAAGAACATCAATAGATCAAATGTTTGTGGTAGATACAGATGTTACTTCAATATCCTTTATTTATTTTTCTTTATTTCTAGACTATGACTCATTCAGTTACTATCTTTTTAAGTTATTTTGTCACTATTTTCCATCATTGTTTAAACTTTCACTAATCTATTCTCCATTTGAAAGATATATCTCAACCAACCAAAATATACCAAAATATTAACTCCATGTTTTTTTGTTACAAGTGATTACAAGTCATAGGTCATATTGCATGCTCTTGCGTAAGTAGTTCTTACTTCTAAATCATGATACCTATCATGAACAGTTGTTTGGCAATTAGCATGGGACACTACAGAATAGCCTTCTGATTGTGAACGTGAATATCTTGAAATTCAACTAGTTGGAGAATGAGGGGACTGGGTAGAGGTGGGTGATTGCTGTGGATAGAACATTCTATCTGTCATCTGAACCCTGATTTCATTTAATCAGAATTGATGGGCTACCTTATTAGCTCAATCCACTCACTTGAAAACCATATATTCAACAGCATAACTCTATCTCTTTAAACCTCTCTTCTCATCCCACTGTTCTTCAATTTCATTTATTTTTACACATTACAACACACCCTGATGAAACTTATACTATATTCATTTTCTTTCGTTTAGTAACCAATGAGAAATAGATGATTCCTGTTACAAAGATATTTTTAAAAGCAAGACTTTCAAGATTAATTAGAAGTGAACATTATTTTTTATTACTTATCATCAATTTAAATGCGAAAACAAGAATTACAAAAAGATTGTTTTACATATTTGATGATAACAGAAATTGATTAAGTCAGTCTATAATTGCTTATTAAATTACTCTTCTGAAATAATTCAGTCTACAAACTCATAGTATGTCGCAATCAACAGATGATGCAACCACCAGATATTGGTTGAATTAGCAACCACCTTAAACCCTGTGTATGGTAGCTGTATGAGATGATATCATACATTCACAATCATTTCTATCACATTTCCTTCTCTCCTGTTTCATTAAATTACGGATCAAAGTTTTCTCCGCAGTAGTAAATTCAATATAAACTGGAATACAAGTAGTACGTATGAAGACACAGATTTTTAATACACAAAATACGTATACTTTTATCTTATCATTTTTATTACTGACCTTGCTCATAAAGACACTAATTATATATTAAATGCTCAAATTAATGTAATCGATTACGATTCTCATTTACAGTTTCTAATTCGGAAAAGAAAGGTAAACAATCTCTCCACCAGCTGGTGGTGTTACTCCATGAATGGAAAATATTTGCTGATTATTATTTATAATGAGGATGAGGGATTGGGGTTCCCACACCAATACCTAACTATTCTCTGTCAAGATGCTTAGGGATATATATATATGTGTGTGTGTATGTGAACACACATTTTGATTTTTTTTTAGTGGATAACCGACAAAAGAACTTAAACCCTAATGAAAAAGCTTGAAAATAAGAAGTGAAACTTCCAAATTATTACATGGTCCGAAGTCATGATTTCAACAACATTTTACTCAACAATTTCTCTTAACAAACCATTAAAGATGAACAATGATAGAAAGAGATGTCATTTCTTAACATGTCCCCAATAAATAACATTTATTAACATGTCTAAAAGTAATATCACAAATCAATTACATGTTACATAAGAATAAAGATGAATGAAGGCTACAATATACCGGTATTTCATGATGGAGAAACCATTAAACTCTAACAAGACTACAGCAAACCAACAAGTTCAGAGAATATGTATGTAATAAAGTGGATTTAAGTTCTACGGCAGATAAAGTTGACAAGTTAAATACTATATAAGATGAAGTAGTTATAAATTCGTTGTTTTAAGATTTTGAATGTAGAATTGATGAAGTTAAATATCATATAAGATGAAAAACTCATAAATTTATTGTTTTAAAGATTTTGAATTAAAAGTAGTGAAAAATAAGTTATCTGAATTAAGCAAACATATGTAATATCTTCCAAACCCAAAAGATTCCATGAGAAGTAGTGAAAACTAGTTGTGAGATGAGAGAGTAAAAGCATGATGAGCAAAGAAGGAATGGACAATTATTGGAAGTAGTAATTGACAGATGGGATATCAAGTGGTAGGAAGGAGTGATGATTCAGATATTTTGCTTAGCTAGCATGAGGCCATAACACCACAACAATCATGCAATGCAACTTCTTGTCCCTTTCCACGTCCAGCTCATTACACTACTTGGAGTAAGACACAGCCCCTTCCCAACAAACCCACATGAACCTATTAATTCAACTTCCATTCATTTTTATTTTCATGTTGACACTAAGAAAATCAAGTACCATTTTCATAAATCTTATCACCCCCTTTTGCCTTGTCCCTACAAAAGGACCAACCCCTCTTCCTCTTCCCTTCTCAACTTCTCCTGCATCAATCACAATTCTCAACCCTCTTCAATATGAGAGAAATCCTTCATGTTCAAGCTGGCCAATGTGGCAACCAAATTGGAGGCAAGTTCTGGGAGGTGATGTGTGATGAACATGGGATAGATGCCACTGGAAATTACATAGGAGACTCTCATCTTCAACTTGAGAGGGTTAGCGTCTACTACAATGAAGCAAGTGGAGGACGCTATGTTCCTCGAGCTGTTCTTATGGACCTTGAACCGGGGACCATGGACAGCTTGCGATCTGGTCCTTATGGCAAAATTTTCAGGCCTGATAACTTTGTCTTTGGTCAAAATGGAGCTGGAAACAACTGGGCCAAGGGGCATTACACTGAGGGAGCAGAGCTTATTGATTCTGTTCTTGATGTTGTTCGTAAAGAAGCTGAGAACTGTGACTGCTTGCAGGGTACTACTTCCTTAGTTCATTCAAGTTCTTAGTAAATTGATAAATTGTATGTTTGTTCATTCATTCATTCAATCAGGCATGTCGTTTGTCACTGACAAACTCTAGATTCAGATCCTTGAAAAATTTTCATGTTTATCATATTAGAATCATAGTTTCACCTTAGTAACATAACATGTTTTATTACTGGGATTACAAAAGAATTTTTTTTACTCTGGTTTAAGGATAGCACTAGAGTCTCTTACACAGATTTATCTAAATTGTGTACTTTTATTCTTTGATGGTGTTTTGATCTGTCCCTCAATCAAAATCAGACTTTTAGTTGAGAACATATTCATAAATGTAATGTTCACATTTAAAGAAAAAAAGGATTTCATTTCGTACAAGTTTTGTACCTTCTGAAACTGTGGATTTGTTTGTGGTTTTATGTATATGAAAAGTGTTTGTTTGATGATGTTGGCAGGGTTTCAAATTTGTCACTCACTAGGAGGTGGAACTGGGTCTGGAATGGGTACCTTGCTGATCTCAAAGATCAGAGAAGAGTATCCAGATAGAATGATGTTGACATTCTCAGTGTTCCCTTCTCCTAAGGTCTCTGACACAGTAGTTGAACCCTACAATGCCACTCTCTCTGTTCACCAACTGGTTGAGAATGCAGATGAATGCATGGTCCTTGACAACGAAGCACTCTATGATATCTGTTTCCGAACACTCAAGCTCACAAACCCAAGTTGTAAGTGTTGTCACCATTTATTAACTCTGAATAATAGCCAGAGCATGTGTTATGTTGGAGCAGAGCACTTCAAAATTAGCAATATCATCATGAGATTAATTTGGATTAGCGTAAAAAAAACCATTTTCATTATCAGTGATGTTTTCTTAGCTTTTCTTCTACCGTTCAATTCATACAGTTGGTGATCTGAACCATTTGATCTCAACAACAATGAGCGGAGTAACGTGCTGCCTCCGATTCCCCGGCCAACTCAACTCCGACCTCCGCAAGCTGGCGGTGAACCTCATCCCCTTCCCGCGGCTCCACTTCTTCATGGTGGGTTTCGCGCCGTTAACCTCCCGCGGCTCGCAGCAGTACCGGTCCCTGACGATCCCGGAGCTGACGCAGCAGATGTGGGACGCGCGCAACATGATGTGCGCCGCCGACCCCCGGCACGGACGGTACCTGACGGCGTCGGCGATGTTCCGCGGGAAGATGAGCACGAAGGAGGTGGACCAGCAGATGATAAACGTGCAGAACAAGAACTCGTCGTACTTCGTGGAGTGGATTCCGAACAACGTGAAGTCGAGCGTGTGCGACATTCCCCCCACCGGCCTCTCCATGTCCTCCACCTTCATGGGCAACTCCACCTCCATCCAGGAGATGTTCCGGCGCGTCTCCGATCAGTTCACCGTCATGTTCAAGAGAAAGGCTTTCTTGCATTGGTACACCGCGGAGGGCATGGACGAGATGGAGTTCACGGAGGCTGAGAGTAACATGAACGACTTGGTCGCTGAGTACCAACAGTATCAAGACGCCGCCGCCGTGGAAGAGGGAGAGGTTGACGAGGACGACGAGGATGACCTCGCTGCATGAGAATCACATCAAACACGTGTAACTGTGTTTGACATCGGAATAGTCGAAAACTACGTATGATGCCAACTATCTAATAATTTCTCTTCCTTGTTCATGTCATGAAATGCAAGTCTTTGTATATGGAAGGGAAGGGTGTGTTACGTATGTGTATAGTTATGGTTTGATTGATTATTTGCAATTTGAGTGAGGAATATTTTTAAGGATTTTGCTTTGCTGTTTTTGTTTCTCATTGCCTTTAATTGTTGTGGGTTTTTGTTTTTGTTGTCAATGTTAATGCTTTCCCATAGTTTTTGTTTTCTATTTTATTCTCCTCCTCACCTTTTCTATCATCTCCATGCCAATAATTGATGTGACCAGTTGTATTACAGGTGGATAAAAAGGTTTTCCAAATTCATGCTAAATTAACAAGTAATTATTTACACCCAAATTAATTATTATTTAAAGAGAATTTCGCATAAATTAGAGCAACAGTTGTTCATTCAATGTCAAATTGGTACTAAACTAGCAAAACTTACATTTAACTTTTAAAATTTGTAATTTCTAACATCAAAATGGGTCCATAGCTCAGTGGTAGAGCATTTGACTGCAGATCAAGAGGTCACCGGTTCGAACCCGGTTGGGCCCTTTTTAAGGGTTTTTTTTTTTGTTTGCTTACTGATATTAAGTGATGCTGATTCCATAACAGTTAATGTTGCTCAACAAAAAATAGTTTCTTGTGGATGAATTTAACATTCTCAACTTTTGGCAAATGGGTCCATAGCTCAGTGGTAGAGCATTTGACTGCAGATCAAGAGGCCACCGGTTCGAACCCGGTTGGGCCCTCTTAACCCTCTTTTTTAAAGTTATTTTTGTTTGCTAAATCATATTAAACTGATGCTGATTCCATATAACTGAACAAAAAATAGTTCCTTGTGCATGGCTTTAACATTCCCAAGTTTGCTTAAATCTAGTCTCATTTTCATCCCTTTGTTAACATCCAAACCCGTATATGGAAAAAGTATTAAAACCTACACCTTATTCACTGTCAAACATTTTCCAAAAGAAAAATCTGATGAGGTTTAGTAGGTAAAAAACCAAGATAAGAGTCAAGGAGATGATTGTAGAAAAGAAAATAACATTAAAAGAATTTATTAGATGCAAAATCAATATCAATATAACATACAAAAACAACATATTACATGTTGACACGGTAGCCATAACCAATTGTTCTGTACATTAAATTACAAGCACACCAACAACATCTGCTGTTTACTCAACAAATGCTGACATACACTGACAGCTGATTCTTACCTTTACAAACACAATTCTCTCCCAAAAGTTCCTCAAATTCTTCCCATCATCATCATCTTTATACTGACATAGCTGACTAAACAACAAAAAGAGAACCCTAATTCAAATAGATAGTGTATATCTTTGGTGACTCTAGTCTGTGCAAAAGAATGCTTCTAGGCAACCAATGAACCAGTCATGCACAAGTATAATAAACCACTCTAGTCCATGCAATACAATTTGTCCGATTAGGAACTGGGTCCCCTTGTAACATTGAAAAACCAGCACTTGTTCTATGCAAGTTATCTTCACGAACAAGAAATCAAGGTTTGACTAATTTGTGCTCTTTTTAGTTTCAAGAGAGGAACCTTCTTTAAGTGCCATTTGGGCATCATTCTCCTTGCCCATTGCTAAAAGTGCAACAGCTTGTAAATAAAACGCAATATACCAAACGGGTGATATTACTTGGGCTTGCATTGCATCATTAAGTGCTTCATCAGCCATGTTGCTCATAAGATAACATAAACTACGACGTGCATAAACCGTTGGAGAAACCATGGTTCCAACATCAATGAACTGCGTTACACAACAAATCTATCAGTGCCACATCATAACCGGAGCAAAATTCATGAAAAGTGAAACTAAGTTACTCTTCAATATAATCAAGAGCCAAGAAATTACTAACCTGCGTATAGCCATCAATTGCCGTTTTAAAATCCTTAAGCCGAAAAGCAGCATCCCCTTTCTTCTTTGAGTCCAATGTTTCCTGCATCTGGTTCGTCCACATTTGGAATGAAAGCTGCTTGATGGGAAAATATAATAAAGAAATCGGTCAATCAACATGGAAAAACAAGTCAAGATTAGACCAAAATGTTTTAACTAAGTGTGCCAACAAAAAAATGAAGTTTATAAGTGAAAAACTCAATGTAGCACTAAGCCATTTTATGTTGTCTGATATGGCAGACCAAGTACAGCATACAATATCCCCTTCCCTTTCCCACTAAAGATCATACTACAAAAGTGTGAAACAGAGGACATAACAAATTACGAAGACTAACAATGAATTATTTCAGAGTCGATCATGTTACTTACACCATTATCAAAACAAACAACAATAAAAGTCTTGTCTCACTGAGGTTGGCTACATGGATTGCAAGACAGCACTGGATTCAATTAAAGAAAAAATACTCAAAGAGATTGGGCTGATTTGTTTGTTTATTTAAAAAAAATGTTCTTATAATAAAATAAGCAGTTATGTTTCTTTTTATGTTTTGTCTAATATGCTTAGTTTAAAGTAAGAAGTTTTTAGCTAACTTTAATAAACAAATCTTATCTGTTTCTGAAATAAGTGATTTATTTTTTAAATATTTGAAAAAATTTAATATAAATTTAAACAAACTAACCCTTTATTCACCACAAGGTTAACAATTTCTGCTAATGTCCTTCTTAGGCTCCTTACCCTTCTTACACGGTTCAAAACCATGCATTATATTTTCTATGTAGCTGCTAACAGTAGTCTTCTTCACACAAACATCTTAACCAAGTTTGTCACATATTCTCCAATCTCTGTCACATTAATGTCTCCAGCCACACATTAATTTTAACCTTCTCATTTTTGCTACATTCACATTTTTCTCGATTCTTTAAAGCCGAACATTCAATACCATTAAGTATAACTGGATATATAGTAATTTGATAAAACATTCTTTTGAGCTTGGCAGTTACTTTGTGATCACGACTAATTCTTCATAATCCATAATAAAAACACAGTCGAATGAAAATGAATAATAAACCAATGGCTTCAGGTTCTACAATTTAGATATCAAACAAACCTCAGTTGCTGCACCCTCATCGTCTTTATACCCCATTTTCTCCATCACCTCATGCAGGGCTGTCAGATCCATTCGTAGACAAGCTTCTCCAAGAGGTGTAAGGGGAAAAGTAGCTGCACCATCTGGTATACCCATCAGTACATGAGAAGGAACCTACAAAAGAAAAAACATTGATTATCAATTCCAACAATAAAAAAATATGGTCTAAGTGTCTTATGATTCTATTAAAATCTCATTACTAACCAATTCATTGTTATTTTCCTTTTTTACATTCCTTTAACCAATTCTCAACAAATAAATTAGAAAGTTAAATATTTTAAAATTTATTTATCTATTTAAAACATATAAAATTTGAAGCCTTAAATGTCACAATTACATCTGTGATTCTGCTCTGTTTGATTGTCAAATCATTGATGTTTTACCATTCTCCATTCCTTTGTTGAGACATCCATATCTATTTAATTCTCACATCAGCAATTTGCTTGGTTCCACATCCATCTTTATGTTACTTAAAAATGCTAGTATCTACACCAGCAATGTATGATAATTTTTCCTTCATGGCTGATTGTGAGTTCCACACCCGATCAACAATTAGATTTAGAAGCTCATGGCACCTATACAACATGCAACGTTCGACCCTAGTTGTTAAACAAAAAGGGATTAAAGGGTTACTATTAATGGCATACTATTTGATTATTGCACTACAAAATTTTCATGTTACTGGAACTGGAGTTTTACACCAACACTCATTTTTATACACTTTATTCAGAATTGCGTCCAGGATGACCTGGAGGTCATGGGTCATTCACTTAGGGCATACAGAGAGGACTTGTAGTCATTCTCTCTCGTATGGTTTGTACAGAAGCATAGGTCTAAATGGTCACAGAATACTTTATTGGTATCATTAAAGTTGTTCATTGTCCTACTGCCACAATAATTTCTTACAGAAGCACTTCCTATATTTTCCATTTTTCAGATTTAAATCCGTAGGACAAGCTTGAATTTTAGGGTGGGTTTTACTATTAGTTCAGAATGGAAAATAAATTAGAGACAGTCAGCCATGTGGGATTACTTAGATACAAGGGATGAACTACAAAGTAGGGGAGAATAAGGATGGAGGGGGATTTGAATTGTATAGATTCAGATTCAGGTATAGCTCCATTATAGAAAGGGGAAACCCTTTGTGAAAGGGAGATTCTTGGAAAAGAAACCTCGGTTGCTGTTCTGTTGTTTCCAATCAAGAAATAAGATAAACTTCTTTATCTATTTTCTATTCTGGGTTTTTCACATCGTTCCATAGCCTTTTTTCATACTTCTGTTGTGACACAGTAATTCTAGGAATATCAACTGGAAGAATTACAGAAAGGTAGGGGATTGAACCAAAAAGAATCCCGAACTAAAAGAAGATGCAAGAAGAGTTTGAATGAAATCAATAGTAAAAAAAGAGTTATTTACAACAGTAGCAGTTATCTTATATAACTGCTGAAAAACTAACTCCCTCCCACGTGGCACCCCAACTAACTACTAACAAACAGTTTCATAACAACTTCTAAAGTAAGGACTAGGAATTTATCTTTTGTGAGATTTATAGTTAAGATGTTTTTCATTTTCTCATTTAAAATTATTATATTGATCACTATACATCTTTTATGAGGAATACTTCAATCTATTTTTCATTGAATTTCTGAATCTTATGAATCAGTAAGATTTACAATTCATGGTTCAACAATTAGGTTTGTGTCCAGAATTTGGTCGGGATATTATTACTAAGACAGATATATTATTATTAAGACAGATATGCCTTGCGAATATAAATCAGTCTCAAAGGTTATGTTATCTGGTATATATCAACCACGTGTTAACCTTCTATATAAACCTTTATATAATAACATTTAGCAGAGAAAGTAAGAAACATCAGTCAAAAAGCAAATTAAAATCCTAGAAAAACCAGTCTTCAAGCATTATGCTATAGTTTATCTTCATTTAAAATTATTAAGTCCAGCTATCCTTCTGCTCAGACAGTAAATTATTCTGAACCACTTCCAAAACAGCTAACCTCAGAATCCTTCTGTAAAGGTATTAGAGCAGCAACCAGTGACTTTGGATTAGGACGCTCTCGTGGTTCAGATTGCAAACATAGAGAGGCCAGACGCACTAATTCAGTCCCATCATCATTTGTAAGCTCCCCTTCTAAGCAAGAATCTGATAGCATCTGAAGGTTCTTGTCTCTAATTAGGTCAAGGGCCTGCCAAAATTATGAACGTAAGTGTGTGTGTGTGCTTTGAAGGAGATTATTTTGGGGAATTTTTTTTCCAAAAAGTTCACAAGAAGTAGTAAATTTTTCTTCAAAATAAGTCAAACTTAAAACACATTAAATGTTAGATGCACAACAAAATTTAAATAAAAATCAATACAGAACGCTTAGTACTTAAGAAAATAAAAACCACCATTCACAGGCACAGAAACCTTTTCTTTGTCCAAACAAAGGGATAAGTTAAAATTCTCAAACAGGGTACTTCTTATTTGATTTTATAGATTGGGTAGATGCACACCAAAATCTAAATCTAAATCAATACAAAATCATTGGTCCTTGTTCAAAGAAAAACAATCATACTCTATCAACCGGGGTACTTAATTTTAGCTAGAACAAACGGAAGAAAAAATTGATCAAAAGAAAGCTCAATTCAGAAGATAGACAACACTACAGGACAGGCCACAGTAAGTATGGTTTGCATAACTTTGAATCAAATAAAGAAACTCACATGACTTGGAGGAATATGTTTTCCACTGAGAAGGTCAAGCAATAGTGTGCCAAAGCTATAAGTTACACTCTCTGGAGTGACTCTGCCTGCATGACCAGGGAATAGGAAGGAAAACACAATGCCATTATATACTTATATTTATTACTTCAGAATATATGATATAAAATAATTAAACCATCATAACATCATATAAACAAATAATGTTTTTATATTTGGGGGAGATGAGAATTATATAATCCACTCAAGGCACATTTCACCGATAAAAATAAAGAAAAAACTCAGGGAACACTCATCTTGAAATCTATCACAATAAAAACAAAACTATTTCAACATGTTAATTTAGCCATGACACAAATAATCCCCCAAATTTGCTCAAATATCACCCACGACAATGTGAAGATGAATGTCCACAGAAATAACTCAGCAATTGGATTGAAAGTTTATGAAGAGAAGCATGAAAGCATAAAATTGATCTAAAAACAAAATTTGCAGAAGAACCGGTATGACTAGATAGTTTCACATATTCTTAACCAATGAATTCTTCTTGACAGAGAATAAGAAAACACTAATGATAATGGCAGTAGTCCGGGTCCAGGAGTAAAATAGCCAGAGGTATCATCTGAAAACATTTCAGCTCCAAGGGATATCATCACATTAGGTACTAATTACTTGAGCTCCAAGAGAGAAACTACTTTTACACACCATATGAACACTTTCCATAAAAATTGAACAGACAAGTTGGTTTTGGTTCAAGTAGAACAGCCAAAGAAAGGTGAAAGTAATGACAACCGAAACTCAATTATCATATCTGAAACAGATGTGATGAAAGAAGAAATGTCAATTATTATAACTAAAAAGTCTTAATATGAATGGTACTAAAGTTTTATCTCCAAGTACAGACAGAGAATATCAAGTAACAATCATTTTGTGATGAAAAATATTATCTTGTTTGATATGGTACCTGTCCTGAGATATTCAGGTGGAGTAAACGCCAAATTCGTACTATAACTTTTTCCATCTCGACTATTTTTCATCAAACCAAAGCATGAAAGTCTAGGATTGTAGTCCTGAATAACAAACAAGTGGGCGAAAGAAAAAGACGGTCAACATTTATTATTCAGGCTAAGAAACACAAATTTATAGCAGTAGCTTCCACTGTTCCACCTACTATCATTCCATTTCATTGCCCTTTAATCATGTAATAGGTACTTACTATCCACCCAGTCTTTGCCCACTCCGAGACAATGAAGAATTGAACAATGATTAACTCTACATCTAGGTTCTAACAAACTTATGATATCATTTCAAATTCTTCAAAAACAGTATATTTATATTTCCCACATTCAATATTTCTTTTTCCAATTATTTTGAAATAATATTTAGGAGTGTGAAATATAAAATTTTGAAGACAAGACCAGAATAAGTATTAATTTTCGGCTTATTAAGGGGGAATGAATTGTCAGTATTAAATGACGTTGATTAACTTTTAATGTATGGAATATCGTTTTATCAACTGTGATAAAGCTTTCCAGGATTACACCATACTGTGTGCTGGATAGCACGATATCATTTCAAATTCTTCAAAAACAGTATATTTATATTTACCACATTCAATATTTCTTTTTCCAATTATTTTGAAATAATATTGAGTGTGAAATATAAAATTTTGAAGACAAGACCAGAATAAGTATTAATTTTCGGCTTATTAAGGGGGAATGAATTGTCAGTATTAAATGACGTTGATTAACTTTTAATGTATGGAATATCGTTTTATCAACTGTGATAAAGCTTTCCAGGATTACACCATACTGTGTGCTGGATAGCACTTCATGAGGATGAAGACCGTTAACATACTGCATGCTCTGAGCACCACCTACAATATCTTAAACTTGAGTAATGAAGGTCATTCACAGATGAAGGAAATAAACTTACATCATCATAAAGAACTCTGTAAGCATTTAGATCATGATATAGTGCACGTCCTTTACTGGTACAGTACTCTAGAGCTTGGGCAAGGAACAATGCAACTCTCATTCGCATTGCCCATCTCATGGGCTGATTTTCCCCTAAAAAGTTGTGTAAAAAGTTGCTAAGAAAGCATCAACAAACCATAAAGAGGATGCGAGCATGAAGTAATGGCAACAAAAAAACACAGATACAGTTCACCAGGAAGAATTGAACAAATAAAAGAGTCATGACAATGAATTGCCTTCCTGGCAAACAGATTTTAAAGAATCATGACAAGGGGGCATTCTTAATTACACCAGGTTGCTTTCAGCCAATGGCTTGATAAGAGTTTTAAGCACAAACAAGTGAATGCCAAAAACAAATGAAGGAAATTGAATTAGTTGTCAATTATGCACTTACAATGGAATAAATGTTTCGCCAAAGTATCATTGGACATATATTCTGCAACAAGTAACCTCTCGTCACCTTCACAGCAACATCCAAGCAGATTTACCAGTCGTTGGTTCCTCAGCTGACCAACAGCCCTGGCCTCCTCCTGAAGTGGGAAAAGAATGTTCTTTAATGAGCTAATAATGAATACTAAATAACATGCTTAAGTGAACAAAGAAAACCAATTTAATCAGATGCAAAAGAATTTGTGAAAACAGTGGATAATTTTCAACTGGTATTACAGGTAGAAAGGATGCAATATGAAAATGCTGAACAGCAAGACAAAGTATTCCGTAGAAAAAAGAATCAGATGTCACTAAGCCATGCATGACTTAGGAGGCATTAAACCATGTATAACAGATTTATGTTGGACCATCTTAGAAGAAGGAACACACAAGTATGAAAGTTCTTTCAACAATCCTCTTAAGATTTCTGTGTGCCCTAAGCTGGACATGAGTGAGGTAAAACCAACAAATTGAAACATAATTGAAACATGGAATATTAAAATTAAAAATCTATAACATGCACACCAAAAATTGAACCTTTTCACAGCAAATAAACCAGTAAAGCACACTTAAAATGGACTACCTTACATATGTTTATCCTACACAGAAATGTAAATGAGCGAAAAAAAACAGTAGCATTTATAAAACTAACTAACTAACTAATGATTCCACTGAACCCGTAACCCTGATAGGACCAATGTGTCCTCCCTCAATGGGACAAGAATGAGGTAAAACCAAAAAAAAAAGAAAAAATAGAAGACAAATGTGCACGACCCGGAGTAACAACCAATTCAGCAGTTAAAAGTGGAAAAAAGAAAGAACATAAACCAAACAGATTGCAGCATTATTAAAATGTAAAAGCACACAAAAGAAAACTTTAATGTGCACTTAAAATAACAATCTAGAAGGAGTTGGCACATACATGCTCATCATGGACAGCTAACCAGGTTGATTGAAACCATTTGAAGCATAACATTTAAACAACTTAAAACACACTTAAATTGGACCTATTATATGTATTCATCCTATGTAACCAAATGATAATGCACAAAAACAACATACACACACGTATAAAACAAACTTTGGCATGTATCAGTCGTTCCCCCAAACCCATGGCCTACAGGATCTTTGTCTGCAGTTGGAAAAGAGTGAGGTAAAAACAGACAAAAAGAAATTAAAAGACATTTACGAAACAACATAATAATTAATTTAGCCTTTATAAATGACAAAATTTCTGTAAAGCCAACTGGAGAATCACAACTCTGTAAACATCTACAGTGTTGGAACCATGTTAACTGAAGTCAATGCATGAAAACAATATCAAACACACGCATAAAACAAATTGTTAAGAAAGTGATATTTAGATCGAACTCAATATCACAAAACTAGTTTGGTAAGATAAGGTTTGCACCATCAATATATTATAATTTGGCCATATTTCTAGTCAATGTGGGATTTCAAACATACTTCCCCATGCCAAGGACATCGAACGATCCAGCCAAGAACATCAAGCATGGGAATACAGGGGAGCCCACCAACACGTGGCAAGATAAGCCCAACAATCTCGCTATAATAGGCTCTGGTTAACTTTGATACCACCCTATGAAAGTGAATTTTAAATCTATCTCAATCCCACAAAACCAACTTGGTAAGATAAGGTTTGAACTCTTTTGTATACTATAATTTCACCATATCTCTAAATCTCACATCAACTAGAGATATGGCCAAATTATATAATATAGATGGGTAAAAACCTCACCTTATGAAACCAAATTTGCATTGAGTCAGACTTAAATTCTACTTTCTTAAGATGATATAAGAGTCTGTCTTTGTATATCATTGACGTGGGAGTGTATTAAAGATCCTACATCAACTAAAGTTATGGTCAAATTATACTATATAAATAAGTGCAAACTTCATCTTAAGAAACTTATTTTGTGAAATTGAATCACACATAGTTCACTTTTATAAGACAAACTAATATACAAATTAGTCATCCCCCTAATTCCCATAGCATATAGGAACTCTGTCTGCCGGAGGAAAAGAGTGAAACAAAAACCAACAAAAATAAATTAACAGACACATGCGCATGAAACAAAAATTAATTCAGTTGTTAAAAATAACAAAAGTTTGGTAAAACCAACAACAGAATTATGTCATTATAAAAAGCATAAACATACAAAAAAGTTGGTACTTGTAATGAACATGTAAAGTAACACGTATAATGATGCGTGCTTACCAAAAATGGCTGCGCTTCAGGCCAGGCATTTCTGTTGAACCGTTTGACTGCAATTCGCATCTGATTATCAAGTCTCCCTTTATAGACTACATTTGGAGCTTTTTCTCCATGCTCAGAAACTATATTTTCAACAGCAAATCCGGATGTAGCCCTCCTAAGCTGATCAATGGTGAATTCATGAAACAGTGGCAAGTCAATGCCCTCAACAGCATTGTCTTCGTTTTCTGAACAACAAATATAAACACAGAAACAGCAATTACTCTCAGAGCATTAAGAACAAAAACTAGGCACATTCAAACACTTACCACCGTCAACCTGATCCTCAGGAGCCGGATGACCATATTCCTCTGTACCCATGCAGCATGCTGTGTACTTAGAAAAGTCACAACCCATCCCAACCCTGTAACCCAGTGGAAAACTCCAGTTAGTCAAGATACTTTCCAATTACCCAAAAGCCCCTTTTAGCTTAAAACCGTATTAACCTCTCAACCTAACACCATCTTCAACTGCATACCATATCACTCACAGGATTACGTTGGAACAAGTTCGGTAGGCCTTCACTTACCAAAATTGAATTTTTTTTCTTTTCAACACTCAAAAAACCCTTTTAAATTAAGAAAACAAAACCCCCCACAACAAGCAGTTTCTGTACGGAGCTCGTCACAAATTCACAATTGAATGTCACCTGGGACCATGCTTAGCTCGGTAGGGAGAACCCAATAACAGTTAACAGTGAAAAAAGGACAGAAACTACCCAATAGGGAAATTATCAAAAAACAAGCATTACAAGAACGCATATCCAGCATATACGGCCAAAAAAACAAACCTTTCTGTCAGCAGCAAATCAGAGCAGTCCTGGTCAATCAACTTTAACGGTGCCTCCCTGAATTTCTAACGAAAAGCAATCAAATCAGCTAAAAGATGAGCTCCAAAACATTTATTTGCGTAGAAAAAAATAAAAATGCATTAGAAGAACACGAAATTGAAGCAGCAAGCAATGAAGCAAAGAATTTCTTTTAGAAAAATCAGAGATCAGAAAGAAGCATGAAGAGGAATTGACGAAGAAAAAGCGATAAGAAGCATTGACGAAGCACCTCAGCAAGCGCAGGGATTCCAAACAGTCAAAACTATGAAAGACAGGGAAAGTGAAAGGACTTTGGTTGCTAGCTCTCATCTTTCACACCTTATATATGTATATACTGTGTTTTAATATTATTTGCATTCTCTATAATAAATACCCTCCTTAATAAAGGAATAAAAAAGGTTAAGTCAAAACTCAACTTCGTCAATCAAACTTATGAGTCACCAACTACGTTAATCAACTACTAATCTAGCTTCACCCACAACTTGTGATGCAAATGGGGTTTCATTACTTTTTTATTTCAAAATTATCTTTGTTTTTAGGCTTTACGTGTACATTTTAATTATTCATAATTAATGTTATTTAAATTTGAAAAATTAATAAAAAAATTTACACAAGAATTACAATAAACTAAAAAAATATGTACCAAAACCAAAACAAATAATTTGTCTTTGTAGAAACGACAAATAAGAGATCAAATAAATGATTAAGTTTGTATCATTTGATCACAAAACCTGTTTTATAATTATTTTTAAACAAGTTAACAAAATATTCTGGAACATGTTAAAAGTTTTGCATTTATATCTAGGCTAGAGAATTTGACCCTTTGAAAAAGTGTATGATCATGAAACATCGACTAGGTCATAATAAATTTTCAATCGGTAACTTGAATTATTTATACATGTATTCGTCACCGTTTAGTGCTTTCATGCCTAACAGAAAAAATGAAAATGGATCAAGTATATTTTTTTATCTCTATCACATATTCTGTCAATAAAATAAACAGTTCAGCTTAATTGTACCACACCATCATTTAACACAATAAATATAACACCGAATATAAAAATATGTGTATTTTAAACACTGAAAATATTGTGGACAAAAGAATAATAATCATATTTTAATAATCTTTTTCATGCTATTATGTTTTTTTTTTTGTCTCATTATTTTTAATATTTTTAATGAAATTTTATTGTTTTAAAAAATAGACCTATACTAATATTTTACTAAATTGATATATTTGTCTTTAAAGCGCATATTTCATTATGAAAATATAATATACAATCTTTTTGAAAAAAAAGAAAAAAAACTCGTTTATGAGGCTATTTTATTTTTTCGAGTTGTAGACGGTGTGTAAGGCATACAATAAAATTTATTATATTAAGACAAAAATAATATTTAAATCTATGAAACTATTTTGTGAAGCTTGTTTGTTTAAGCTTTTTTTTAAGGTTTTGACACAACTTAAAATAGCGGTGTTAGTATAAGCAAATATGTCCATTGTATTTTGAATCGCAACAAATATAATAAATATCTTGTCAACTTTTGCTATCGTTATGGTAATTTATACTTGGAGTCTTATAACAACATTTTTTTTTTATAGAAAGTCATAGGTGGCAACTAAAACATTATTGCAAAAGTTAGAGGTGATTACAAAAAAAAATATTTGTTTTTTTCTCTTAATTCCGTTGAGACAAAAGAATAATCAATAGTGACTCCAGATATAATACTTATAATTATTTGTTGTTTAGTGAAACTTTTTATAATTTATGAAAAAATTAAACTTAATATTGGATTAAATTAGTATAAATATTAAAATGTTTATTGTTGTACTTGTAACAAATTCTTGTTGTCTTTTTGAAAACAATTTCGACTTTAATAGATAATCACCTCTTAATTATTGACATCATTATTTTACTATAGGTTTGTAAAGTGTCTTTAAACTCTATTTTTTCCTTATAAAGCTAGTTCATTTGTTTTCATAACTTTGTACCAAATAAAATGTAAAGTTGTTTTTGTGTTTCATCCTATAAATTCAATTGTTCTCATAATTTTTTTTTCCTTAAGCAATTTCACCCAATCATCTTCTTCCTTCATTGTTCTGACAAATTTTGTTTTTTTCACTTACCATAACACTTTAGTTATCTACATGTCATTCACACAAACTCCTTTGTCATATTTTTGTTTTCTATATTAGAACTTTTGGATTAAACTTAATATGATATTCATAATCATATTGCTCGTCATTTTTAACACTCATATCCATATTTTGAATAGGTTGTTGAATTTGTTTATTGTCAATTACACACTTATCTTCTTTGATTATAATACACTTTCACCTTATAAATTTCTTCAACGGATTGTTTTTTTTTTTTTTTTTTTGAATTTCATATCACAACTTCTTATAAGTTTTTTCTAAACAAGATTATGGAACTTGTAATAGACTTTATCATTGTCATAAATAATTAAAAAAAATTGAAAATACATGATCTTCACTCAAATTAAACTTAAATCTTTCATCCTTTAGAACATGCACAAATATCTTTCGAACAAAAATCCTAAATTATCGCACTTTACATTATTGTTAAACGAACTCCATTTGACACCACATGATCCAAAATAGCAATAATACTAAAATTAATATAATACATTGTGGTATACAATGTCTCACCCAAAAATTACTAAGGCAACTTAACTTCATACATGTACACCCTACTCTTACACGCTCATATTCTCCATTAATTCATTTAATTAAGAATTTTGGGAAAAGTCTTCTTACATGCATTGCCAATGCTTTTAGTAAATATTAAAATGTCCATGATATTTACCATCATTGTTAGTATGAATGTGTTTTAGCTTTTGCATGTTAGTCTCTCAATCGAAAAAGTATGAAACTAACATCTTAAAACAACCATCAACAAAGACAACAAAATAAAGTGCACAATTAATATTCTACTTGTAGTGTATCACAAATGTTTGAGCTCACTAATCCAAGGTACTCATTTTATAGGAAGAATATACTTAAAATATACTTCAATTTACTAACCAATGCAACGATAACACTTATCCAACTTATATTTTTCTTTTCCGATCCTACAATCACTTCATTTGTGCTAAAAAATTTAGTACTTTTTTCAAACAAAGTATTTGATGATCTTAAGCTGTCTCCATATCCATACTATTCATATTGTATTTCACAACCAAAGTTTTATTCCAACGCAACTTTGAAATTTTATTCCCTTTGGCTCCAATGAAGTTAATTTTGGTGAGTTTTCATTTTCCAAAACCAAACAAGTATCATAGTTGTTATCATCAAGTACTTGCAACAAAAACAAATTAAAATAAACATATGTAACATTTTCATTTTCTCTTAGCAACAAAGGTTGGTTTGCAAGCACACATCACCAACATTATTAATCTTATACATGCTACCGTCACCAATCTTGAAAACTGTAAAACTATTCAAATTGTAAGATGCGGATGACTCCTTTCTAACTATAATATGTTGTATAATATTACTAAAAATTGTCAAAGTACTATCTTCAAATACAAGGTTAATTGAATCATACACATTTATGTTGTGTTTGGATTGTGGTATGGATTTGGGAGAGTGAATTTATGTTGATTTGAGTTAATTTGTAGGTGTATATGATATTGTTTGAATAAAGGAAAATATAGTATGATTTGAGTGGATATAAGTCGACAATTTGTGTAGGATGCAATTGGTAAAATTTAATATTTTTTTATTTTTATTTTTAATAGATTAAATTATATGATTACCATTTTACCAATGTAAATAAGAAAAATGATATTAAAATGAAATTAAAACTATTATTTGAAGTTAAAAAAAATATAATTTGTTGATATCATCATTAATAATCTAAAATAATTTATTAATATATTCAATAATAACCTGAAATAATTTATAATATACACTATTTAATTTGACAAATAAAAAATATTTATAGTTATATTTAAATTTATTTCATTTTATAGAATTAATTCATTTTTTTTCATATAACATTTTACAAAATCACATTTTGAATTTCTCACTAATAATAATATAATTATTATAATAATAATACTATTATTATATAATATTATAATAATTATTTATTATCAATATTAAAAATAAAATGAACTATATATATATATTAATAGATTAAATAATAGAAAGAATCACATAAATTTAACATGATGAAGTAATTTTTCTTGTATATCTCTTCGGTTAAGAAAGTGTTAAAATTTGGAATTCAGTCACAAATCAACACTTCTAATTTCTTACAAATAAATTGAACAAAAATGTTCGCAGGTTGTTTTTCATATATGTAAACAATACTCATATATAACCAAACACAACATAAGAGTGATAATATCTTCACTGATAGAGTTAAATCATCACCATTTGACTTTTAGGTGTACCAATGTCCAGTTATTTTGTATGGTTCCCATTGTTACTGATAACATAAATTTCTCAATTTGTCAGCCAACATTGTATCTTCCTCGTCATCTTCGTATTAAGTGCATCATTCTTTTCCGTTTTAAAATGAATGTCATCACTAAAGACGATGCTATTCATGGAAACTTAAAATGTCTCCCAATAACCATGTAGAGTTGAGAATAGAAAAGAATAATCCTAACATGTCATTATTTAATTTTATACCTGATGTTAATTATTAATTAAAGTGTCCTAATAAATGACTAAACTAATTTGCAATGGGAGTTCCTACCTTATATTTCAATTTTATAAGAAGAATTACTCAAAAAGTAATAATTTGTTATCTCTTAATTTATAAGCATATATTAATTAAAGAAGAAAAAATATTTATTCGCCTAAATCAATGTAAGGCCCATTTCTTTTCTCAGCCCTAAAAGTTAGTGGGTTGCCCTACAGTATTGGGCCTAAAGGCCGGCCCACAGTATAAGACCTTAGGTCTGCCCTAAACCTAATGTATTCTACCACTTTCAGAAAAGTTGCCCTTGCCTTGAGCTGCAGCCGCCACACATCTTCTGCTAGGGTTCCATTGCCGGGAAGTTCCGCTACTCCATGTAAGTGACTCTCGAGTTCGTGCTAGTTCCCTTTTCGTAACTTTTTCGTGATCTGTTGTAAGAGCCCTGGCTAACCC
>Ga0209589_1000414_pt1 | contig 58606 bp, 33 predicted proteins | sample CowpeawhiteBW_FD_187525 | JGI IMG/M metagenome (GOLD analysis project Ga0209589, IMG submission 187525) | Root nodule microbial communities of legume samples collected from California USA - Cow pea white BW (SPAdes) (version 2) | ecosystem: Host-associated > Plants > Roots > Nodule | place: USA... | reverse complement strand
AAAAAAAAAAAAAAAATGTTGCCTTAAAAATTTACATTTAAAATTATATTATAAAAAAATTATAAGTTTTCTTACACACTTTTGTATGAAGAAAAATTCCACTCGTATTTTTCATTTTAATTATTATACATTTCACTTTTCTCGCTTTACATTTCACTTTTCAATTTCTTATATACTCTACATTTTGCTCAAACAGAAAGATGTCCGTCTCTCCCAATGTTACCTTCGTGAACATCTCCGTGCGCGATGCCAATGTGCATCTCCTTCTTTATGCGTGAATACCTCACTCACAGGTGCGTCCATGTGTCCCATATCTCCATGTTGGGATAGAATTTAGGGTTCTAATTATGAAATTGGGATAGAAATTGGTTTAGGTTTAAGGTGATTTTGATTGGTGTCTATGTATTTAGGCTCGATGCGTTGCAAAATTTGTTTAATGTTATCATCTACTTTCTATACTGTTTCATTTTCGATTCAAGAATTGGAAAAGATTGTTGAATGTAGGGTGAGATAACTTCTGAAAAGCGGAAGGATAAAGAAAGGAAAGTAATGTAGAATTTACTGGTAATTAGAATAGAATCATTCAAGGTCAAATAAACCAAGAAAATAACCTTCGTCTACCACACAAGTGGTGAAACACGATAAGAACACCTTATGGTCCTTCGTTTATAACTTCAAGTTTTGAAGTTGCATATTCAAGTTTTTGTGTTGATTGAGTTGTTGCAATGGTTTAGGAACTTTATAGGAGGTAAATAATTATATTTTGTAACAAAGAAAGAAAGTAGGATAGAACATAAATATATGTTAACACATGCAAGATTTTTCTTCATTCAGGTATAATAAGTTTTTTTTAAAGTACTTAACGAAGAAGAAAAAATTGCTTATAAGTCAAAAATTTTCAAATGTTGTTTTTTTCCTTCAGAAATAGAAACTTTACCACACTCTGCAGATCATAAACAAATACTATTATTACACTTATCTTCTTCTTGCAATAGGTTTGAGCTACATAATTGTCACCACTGTCACCGCATTATTAATTTATGCAATTGCTAAAAAAATTCTCTGCATTATTTCGTCTCTTTTATCGACAATTTTTGTATTGTATGACTATTTTGAAATGAATTATCATCAGAGAAAATAAACGAGTATTGAGGTTGTTTGCATTTATTAAACTGACCCATGTTTGGTCTTATGATAATTGAATTTCCTCAAAACCTGAAAATAATTCTCTTTCATTGTTCAAGGAGAAAGACCTTAAAGTGGTAGTTCAATTTGGATTTCTTTGGTATAAGCTCCCTTAGGCCATGTACTTCTAATGTAGTTTTCTTTTCAAAATTTAGTTCCAATAACATTGACAATATATGATTCCTATTATGCTTTTTTATTTTATTTTATATGTATTTTTATATTTGACTACCTTTGGATTCGGTTTAGGAATTTTATGTGTTGATGTGTTGGCATACTCATTATTGTCGAGCTGATTAGGAACATTTTGATTATTATATTATATTCTCACAGAAACATACTTATGATATACATTAACCTTTTCTTTTCTCAATTTATATCATGTAAGATGTTATATTCTCATAGAAGCATACTTAGGAACTTTATTTTGTTCAAATATGTTTTTGATGCAGGCGTGACAATTTCATCACTCATAGGGCATTTCGTGATGCACTAGCACAAGAGAGTGCAAGATACCCCAGTACGTTAAGCACTTTTGGGATTCATTTGTTTTGCAGAAACCACACTAGTTTAACCTTATCCCAAGTGGGTACTCAACTTTCTTAAGTTAAAAATCAGAAACAAACAACCACTGACATATTGTCTTCTGGGTGGTGGAAATCTTTCAACCAAAAAACCACACTCAGACTCTTGAATAAGTTGATACACTTTGAATTGCTTTATTTTTTCCTAGAAATCTGATTTTGCACCTATTATATCATTTGTAGAACCCTGAGTGGTTGAAAAACAAAATATTTGCAGCGATCACCAAGAGTGAGAGGAATGGCCCTATATGTCACTTTTTTATTGATATGGGAGATGTAGGTTAGATATATAAATTTTATGCTTTTCTCGAATCTTTATATAATTGAATGTTACTGCTTTAGCAATCTGTATCTTTCTTATCATTTGCTTGAAGGTTGTTTTGATCAATATTCCTAACTAGTTTTTTATATAGAACTTGATGAAATTTATGTTTATGATGATATATAAATAGCACTCTGTCCTTTAACTCGTACCAAGGCTGATTAATTTTACTAGCTTCATTAGTATTTTAAATAGAAAAGGAAAACATTTTGCTTGACACACTTCTCTGTCTCTCAACTATAATTGGTCATACCACAAAAAGCAATTATTCTTTTTTACAGACATCTTATCACCATTGGTTTAAAAAAAAAATATTCAAAGATGTTAGTCTCATTCACGTACAAATCTCTAGCATGGTTACTCATTATCATCATTTGTATGTCACCTTCCTTTAATGCATTTTCATTAATAATATCAAAGTAATTTCAAATTTTTAAGGTTAAATTAGTTTGTGAGTTGTGATTCTTTGAAAAATTCATTTACAACTACAAAAATGCAAGTGTGGGAACTTGCAATATTTATATATAAATCGTTTGTGTTACATAATTGACACTTGTCAGTGTAATGTTCGATACCTTTGATTTTAAAATATATTTGGTATTGAAATGTTACTTTCTTCTAGTTAATTAGAAGTAGGACTATGTGTAGAATGTGATCCTTCGAGATTTGGAATATTTCGAAGTCTTTCTAAGGATTTGTGATTTGTGCCCCCAAACCAAATAATTGCTTCTAACATATGAAATAAATGCCATATCTTAATCGATGTTGCAACACATATTTTTAATATAGCACTTCTAACATGTTTTCTTTTTCTTTTTATCTTGCAGAGTTTTGTAAGGCATGTTTACTCTATCCAACCAACTCACTCATGCTTTTGCATCATTGTGCCCCTCCTCGATATCTAGATTCTAGAGTTAACGAGCAAGTTCAATTTGATTTCTTCTTTTTGGATTATCATTATGTTTAGTCATGAGATTTATTTATTATTTTTAGATGTTAAAAATAATGATAACTTTTATATATATATATATATATATATATATATATATATATATATGGAAATAGTTGCTAATTTTTATTTTATACCCAGTCATGAGATTTATTTATTATTTTTAGATGTTAAAAATAATGATAACTTATATATATATATATATGGAAATAGTTGCTAATTTTTATTTTATACCAAAAGAAGGATTTACTAATTCAATATTTTGCTAGAATGATTGTTAAATTTGTCTTGAATCACTAGTGCAGAATTCCCATTTTACCTCGCCTTATATGCCTCGGTTGGCCAGGAACCGAAGCATATAATGGCGCGGTGGCATTTTTGCAATTAGAGCCAAGTTTTAGGCCTCGGTTCTCCAAATACCCGAAGCCAAAGAGGGGTATAGGCCGCGGTTCGCTCAAAACTGGTGCCAAAGATGGGTATAGGCCTCGGTCCAGTAGGACCCGAAGCCAAAAAGTGGTTGGAAGTCAGGGTATAGGCCTCGGTCCAAGGAGACCCGGTGCCAAAAGGGGGTCAATGGCTTCGGTTCCTCTAATAACCGAAGCCATAGGGTTTATTTAGGGTTCAAAATTCGCGAACCCTTCTTCCTCCCCGCGCTAGTGCCTCTGCAATTCCACTCTCTCTCTCTCTCCGCTGCACCTACTGCCACCACACCCTCCAGCCACCGTCGACCTCCTCCGGCCAACGCAACCACCACGCCGCGAGCCCCCTCCATTTCGCATCTCTCTTTGTCGCTCTCTCTCTCTCGCTCTCTCTCTCTCTCGTGCGGTCTCTGTCTCGCACCCACTTCCGGCGACATTCCGACAACACCAGCAGCGTTCTGGAAGCGTCCCGACGATGGCAGCAAGGGCTTTAACCCCAGGTACAATGAATTAGTTTTTTATTGTGAGTGGTGTGTGTATCTGGTGTGTGTTTATTAATGTGCTTGAGTTTTATGTTAACCCAGAACAATGTTCTTCTTTGATTGATGATGGTGAAGAAATATTTTCCAATAAATTGTAACCTAATCTCATTCGTTTCTTTGATTTTGTCAGAACTTGATTTTCAGGTTTCTTCATTTTCAGGTTTCTTCAGAGCGTAAGTCTTCTCACACTCTCATCCTGGTTGATAATTTCTTATGGGTTTTACCTAATTTCTATGTAATTTATTCTCTTGGCTTTCTTTGTAATATATGCAGAAAGCACGCATTCAGATTTGGCTTTTTAAGCAAAAGGACTTGAGGATTGAAGGAAGAATCATTGTGAGCACTGTGACTACGTGTATTGGGCATTGGCAGAACATAATTTAGCTTGCGAAAATTTGAATGAAAAGAAAAATATTTATCACCTATGGCCTCGGTCCTAACTGACCCGAGGCAGAAAGTTGTGTATATGGCACCGGTTTCAAAACAACCGAGGCATAAAACTGGGTCTATGGCTTCGGGTGATAACCGAGGCCAAAAGGTGTACCTTTTGGCCTCGCCCCAATATGCCTCGGTTCCAGACCCGAGGCAAAATGTGAAAAATAACCGGGGCAGAAAGCCCTTACTGCACTAGTGAATGTTTGAAAGTGCGATCAGTTCATTTCGGAGAGATACTAATTTTAATAATAACTTGTTCTCGTGCTAAATAGTTTCCTATAAATGAACAAGAAATATTAGATAAAATTAATTAAAATAGTTTTTCTAAATAAATATGGCGATGTTTGATTGAATCTATATTTTCTACTGAGGTCAATGAATATGGTTTACTTCATTGGTGTTTGAGTCCACGTTTTGTTGTATGCTAATAATTATGCTTCCAGTTACTAGAATTACTGAATTGTTATTTATCTATATTTATAGCAAATCTCCAAAATATATTTGTCTATATTTAATCGTAATACTATTTTCAATTATTAATTGCTTAATGAAACTTCTTATGTGTTACATTACAGGTGATGGATAAGGAGTAGACTAAATTTCCAAGGATTAGTAATGAGTATATAAAGGGTGTTGAGTCATTTCTTGATCTTGCTCACACCAGAGGAAAGGCTCAAGGACGTGAGATTTTATGCCACGCGTTAAATGTAAAAATTGTATTTGGGCAAGACGACACGTGATCTACAAACATTTAATTATCACGGGATTTCTTGAAGGGTATGATCTTTGGGTCCATCATGGAGGAGAAATACCTTCGCCCACTAGTAAAGATGAAGACATGATAGATAATGAAGATTCACATGATGATATTAATGCCTTATTGTATGACACATTTAGAAATGTGGTAGAAGAAAAAGAAGGCAAAGTGGGTCCTAACGATGAAGCTAAAAAGTTCTACCAATTGATTAATGATGCAAATCAAGAACTTTGCCCTGGATGTGAAAGCTTCTCCACTTTATCTATCATCATTCAACTATCTTTATTAAAGTGTCTTCATGGTTGGAGCAATTCTTCATTCACTAACTTCTTACAACTACTAAAAGAGGTCATGCCTAACTTGAATATTCCTGAATCTTTCAACAAAACGAAGAGTATAATTATTGATTTAGGTCTTGATTATAAAAAGATTCATGCATGTCCAAAAGATTGCATGTTATTTTGGAAAGAGAGTTAGAATTTAGATGTTTGTAGTATCTGTAAATCTTCATGATGGAAAGAATTTCCTGAAGTCAATTATGAGGTTGAGGGCCCAAAATATCAGCATAAAGTTTCTACCAAACTATTGCGACACTTTCCGTTGATTCTTAGACTTCAAAGGTTGTTGTTGTGTTCGAAGACTGCTGAGTTAATAAGGTGGCAAGAAGAAGAATTAGCAAAAGATGGAAAAATGAGACATTCTGCTGATGGTGAAGCTTGGAAGAGCTTTGATGGCCTTCATGAAATTTTTTTTGTTGACTTGCGCAATGTAAGACTTGGTCTGGCTAGTGATGGCTTTAATCCATTTAGAACCATGAGCATATCACATAGCACATGGCTTGTCATGATCCAGAAGCTAAAGGAGTTATGGGAGTACAAACCTATGATGCTTCAAAAAATGAGACAATTCAAATGCATGCAGCTCTTCTATGGACAATTAGTGACTACCCCAGGTATCGTATGTTGTTTGGTTGGAGCACAAAAGGAAGATTAGCTTGTGCATATTACAGGTTTGGTTGGTGTTTTTAAGACTGCCAAATTACCAGATGGAAGTGCATTAAATATTTCAAAATGTGTGCATGTTAATAATAGGAAAATCTCTGGTTATAAGAGTCATGATGCACATTTCATGTTGCATTACTTATTGCCAGTGGCAATAAAAAGCACTATGCCTGATATAGTGGTTGAACCTCTAATTCGATTTGGGTCATTCTTTCACTCTATATGTCAAAAGGTTATACATTTGCAAGATATGGATTACTTGGAAGCTGAAGTAGTACAAATACTTTGTCAGTTGGAGATGATTTTTCCACCTAGTTTTTTTGACATAATGGTTCACTTACCTATTCATTTGCCAAAGAAATGAGTTTGGGTGGACCCATTCAGTTTCGCTAGATGTATCCCATTGAAAGATATTTATGTAGACCAAAAAGTTATGTTCATAATAAAGCTTATCCGGAAGGTTCTATCGCTGAAGTGTATTTGGCAGAAGAAGCTTTAAATTTTTGCTCAAGATACTTGCATGGAGGTGTGCAAACAAGGATAAACAGAGAAGGCCGCAATTATGACCATAATGATTTATGTGAAGTAGATGAAATTGATTATTTCTCAACTTTAGGTCACCCTATAGGGGGAAAAAGTAACGAAACGGTAAACCATTTTCTATATATTTGACATCAAAAGCTCAAGCTCATCTATACCTCTTATTCAATTGTGATGAAATTGATATTTACATTAGGTATGATAATAACTCATTGTATTTTTACATATCATGATATACACTTTTAGTTCTAACTAATAATATTTTATTGACATTTTTGCAGAGAGTTTAATGAGAGTGTTAATATGCGAACTAAGAAAAAAAAAAGTGGGCGAAGGCCAAAACTCAAAGTCAAGAATCTAGTGAATGGTTAAAAACTCGAGCTTTGAAAGATGATGTATCATATCAAATAAGAGAGTTCTCGAGAGGACTAAATAATGTGGCAAAGAGGTTTTTAGGTTACCTCATTAATGGATATAGATTTCATACTATGAAGCGAGATGCCAAACACAAAAGTCAAAAATCTGGTGTGATATTGGTTTCATTAACTTAGAGTTTTACAAGTACAAAGGATGATAATCATAAACTTGAATCCATAACGTATTATGGAGCAATCAAAGATATATTTGAGTTAGACTATTATAGTAATTTCAAGTTTGTGATGTTCAAATGTGATTGGTATGAAGCTGAGGAAGACAAATATGGATTTACTTGTGTATATTTCAACAAGATGATTTTGATGAAACTTTATTTGACTTCATGGAATAAAAAGGACTCAAATTGTGGTTTAGTGTTTCTGCTAATATGTTTTAGATTTCCTAGTTACTAGCATTAAGATAATTTGTTGTTCAGGTGATTAGTCTAACACTTATTATACATGAAAAAAATTTAATAAATATCAACTTGTGCATATATTTTTAAGACCAACAGATCATGAACATTTCCTTTAATTAAATATTGTCCCAATCCTTGGGCACACATGCACATATTATTTGTTTTGCAGTATAATGTAAGATCCGGAAAAAATTAGAATAAAGAGAAGCACATGAAAATAGAATTGATGGCTTGATTAACATAGTTGAGTTATTTAAATTAATTATTTTATAGAAGTATTACATATTGAATAATTATTTAATGGATTTAAGTTATTGTTTATTCATTTTAATTATTAATATTATATTTAATGTTGATATATGGGTTTATAAACCTAGGGTGCATGTTACATATTAAGATAGTGCGCAGCTTGGTGGCATGAGATATGTGTAAATATGTGTAAGCGCTTGTGTTCGAATCCTATTAGTTGCATGCGTTAGTTTGCTAATGTTTTTCCCTCTTTCTTCTTTAATTGTGGGGCCCACGAAAAAAAATTTAGGTTTCTATCTCCTCAAGTTGTTTCCATACACGAAGTGCATGCTGTAGTAGTTTATTTTCATTCATTTTTTCTGCTTTGCTGCCATGCACAAAAATCTGCAATTATTTTGTTTCCGTTAAACCACTTTTCCTTCACTAGGATCATTCTGTTTCCTTTCTCCTTCTTTCACGTACAAGCACACTAATAAAATAAAAACAACTTTAACTTTTAGAATAATAACGGAAAGGGTTTGGAATGAAAGAAGTTTTAGTCTAGGTTAAATATTGGTTATGTTAGAGGGTTTTCGGAGGGAATTAGAGAGAAAGAGATCGAGAGAATCCATGGAGAAGTGAAATGAGGTAGCGAAGTAGATGTTTGGAAGAACATCACGAGGTAAGGGAAGCCAACCTTGCTTTCTTCTCTTGTTTTCTTGTTGTTTATTTGATGGATGAAACGGGAAAAGCATGGATGTGTAGGGGAAGCTTGATTTGTTTGTTCTTTTTCTTTCTTCTTTCTTGATACTTTGATGGTTTTATGAATGAATCCTTGGAGTGGTTCACTATTGTTGTCAGAATTCTATGGTCAATGTATTTGGGTTTCCTGATCATATATGGTGTAGGTTCAGGTTTAACACATCTGATAGGTAGTTAGTGGGGTGCTTGATGCATGTTCTCTTTTATTTTGAGTGCAGCCAAGGTTTTTCAAGTTCAAGGAACATCGTTTGCAGTTATCCGTTAGTATGTAGCCTCGTTTCTCTTCCTTTCGATATTAAATGAATAACCATAGAGTAAGAGGGTTTATCTTAGAGTGCAGTTACGCAATTGATTGTTTATTGGAAAAATACTACAATCCAGGTATGAGACTATTGACTGATTTGGTTTAATGAATTTATTCACTAATATTGATAATGAATGGATGATACCAACCAAGGAGATTTGATCTAGGTTGTAATCTGGAAGGCCACTTTTGTAAGCATATAGTATCAATGGTTTTATTATATTGTTGCCACTAATTTTAATATATTGATGCTACTGCAACTGCCATTTGAATATATTGATGCTACTGCAATTGTCACTGATTTTAATATATTGATGCTACTGCAATTGTCATTGATTTTAATATATTGATGTCACTCCAACTACAAGTGATTTTAATATATTGATGCCACTACAACTGCCACTGATTTTGATATCAAAATATAGAGTATTAGTGAAGAAAATATAATTAGTAGGAGAAATGAAAAGTATATGCACCAAATGAGACCAATAAACTTTGCAAGAGTTCGAGTTGAATTGGTATAATATTTCTTATTTCTCTCTGATGAGTCATTATTTTCCTCTATTCCACTAGCCTTTGTGTACCCATTTGATAGTTGTTCAGTGCTTAATTGTTCATCTCTAGTGTGTTTTCATTTATTGGGCTTTATTGGGCCATTATTCCGAATTTGGGTTAATTTCAAATTATTTGGCCTAATTTTTGTTTTTTAATATGTTTATGTATTTGGGTGAAGCAATTTTAGAGCTTGGACATTAATATTCAGATGAAGAGAGTTGTCACGTCATTACCACCTCAGTTCCACGTCGTTTCCACGCCATCTAAGTGAATGGGCCAACATTTGAGGTCCAATAGTGGCATTTTTGTAATATTGCACCCAATAGTGGCAATTTTGTAAATATGTGAATCTTAGGTGATGTGACCACTTATAGGAGGGGCTGATTTTCGTTTTCTAGAACCACCATCTTCTCCACTCTCCATTTTTAGGTTTTTGAAGGTTTGAAGGTGACTCATGGAGGCACATGCTTATTTTTCACGTTTTCCACTCATTTTTTATGTTTTATGAGTCATGGACAACACCCATTGTTTGTATTCACGTTTTCTGTACCTTGGGTAACATTTATATTGAAGCATTTACGTTTTTCAATGATGTTTTTGTTTTTCACATGTTTCTCTTTGCTCATTTTGGTTTGCTGCACCATTTTAAGTTTTCTGCACCAATGTGAACTCATTTGAATGGTTGAATCAAAAATTCTGTTGAACCCTAATTCGGATTCCACGAGGAACTAACTTTTTGCATTGATTCCTTGACGAAATTGAGATGAAACCAAGAGATTGTTGGTCGTTTCTAGGTTGTGTTTGAATTTGATTCTATTTCAGGTTGTGTTATCATGATAAAATGCGTTTTTGATGCATGGTTAATCTCAAATTCGTGTGTGCACATTAATGGCTCGTATTCATGCTTAATGCTTATGGGTTCTGTCACAACTTGCTTCAATCTGTGGGTGTTAACTGCCTAAAATTTGTTGTGCTTAATGACATATTGAATCCATGGTAATTTTCGCTTAGTTGATTACTCAGGGTTCATTAGAGCCAATTTGAATAGAACAATTAATTTGGTAATCTATGATTGGTGGACTTTCAATTGAAGCAAGGAATCATTGCGTTTTCATATAACTGTTAAATTTCTTTGTCATTTTGTGAATTAAATTTTGTGTGAATTTGCCAAATCGCCCCCCCTCCTGTGTTATAGTGTTGTGTTCATCTAGAAATTGAAACTTTGGACAAAAATATTGGTCGTTGGGAGACGACTTGGTTCAACTTTCGCATACTGCATTTAACTATTTTAATTTGGTAGGGTACGGCCTCTATCACTCTCTCATCTTCTCTATATAATGTAAGATATATTATCACCAATATTGATATTTGAGAAAATACTTAAACGATTGCTTTTTGTATGATGGATGCATTTTGAGAATTTTGTTATGTTACTTGTTAGAATAAGATTCTCACTAGTTGAAGGCTTTAATTTTCAATTCATATAGAGTGTTGAGAAAAAGGATGGAGAAGAAGTCAGTAGAATTAAAATGTTTATAAAAACTTGCCAAGATCGTCGTTGTAGGAAAGGAAAAAAAGTGAATGAAGAAACATTGGGTGCTATTGTAAATTTATTTTAGCTTATGATATAAGTTTGAGTGGTTCATTTTTTTAATCATGAACTTTGATGTATATACATATACATATGTTTCAGTCTAAGCTTGAAGGATTTATGCAAAACTTATCAACTGAAAATGTGGAAAAAACTTTTGAATCAATATTTGGAAAAGAAAAGCTTGGTCGAGTTCGTTGTTATGGAAGGACTGTGACCCCATCATTATTTAAAATAAATCAAGAAATCGTTGCAATTAAAAAAGGATATGATATGAAAATAGATGGGATGGCAAAAAGGATTGAAGGTTTGGAAACAATGATGACACTCATACTTAAGCAACAAAATCCTGATTTGAATGATGACAATATAGAACATATGATGTCATTAGCTTTTGGGAAAGAAAATAGTTCAATTGCTCCACGTTCATCTGCTTCCACTCGTGGTCTTTGTTTTGACCAGGTATAACAACATGCTAACAATTTGCATTCAATGTTATAATTTGGGTACTTTGTATTTATCTTATTTCATTTACATATTAGATCATATTTTGAAAAGCATGATCAATTTTTGTTTACTTTTTTTAGGTTAATCAAGAACCTCAAGAAAATACCGCAAAACAAATGGAAGAATGATTTATTGAAGAACCTCTAGATTTTACATAGCAAATGTTATAATTCTTTTGTTATCTTTTAACTCTTTTAGTTTTAATCCTTAAAACACTTTTAGTTTTAGCATACATTGGACAACATATATATGTTACTTTTAACTCTTAGTTTTAATGTTTATGAACTCTTATTAATTATTACTTATATTACATGTTTTGTAAAATTATATTTGTAATATAACAAGATTTAGTCACATTTTAAAATTATAATTAATATGTTACATAAATCATTATTAACATAAAATAATATAAGAATTGCTTAAATGAATAATTATAATTTTAAAACTATCGATCTAAATGTACATTTATATTTTAAATCAATTTAAAAATATGTTGTCTAAACATGAAGCGACATTTCAAGTTTGTTGTCCAAAAACAATAAGCAACATTTAAAATGTATTGTCTATACACAACAAGCCACATTAGAAAAGTGTTCTCTAATGGATAGATAAGAGGTATGACATTTACATATGACAACATTTAAAAACATGTTGTCTAAACATGAAGCAACATTTTAAGTCTGTTTTCTAAAAACAATAAGCAACATTCAAAATGTGTTGCCTATAAACAACAAACAACATTCAAAATGTGTTGTCTATAAAGAATAAGCAACATTTAACATGTGTGCCCTATTCTAAGACTATAAGACAATAGTTTTGTAAATTGCATGGCCTTTAGTACAAAAACTGTTTCTTATAACCTAAGCTCACAACCATATCCTCCACACCTACAAAATTGTTGCCAAAGTGTTGCCTAAAGTTTAGGCCACACTTTTTTAACTTCAGCCAACACTTTTTACTTGTTGCTTAATATGAAAAATGGTGTAGTGTCTTATTTGTTATGCATATTCTGAGTATGGTGGAGATCTCATGAAAAACAAAATATATTTGACATGTTATATCTTCACTCTTTATGATTGTGCTGTTAGTTGGAATGCAACACTTCAGGTTACTGTTGCTTTGCCTACCACTGAAGCGGAATATGTGTTCTTGACAGAAGTGGTCAAAGAAGGTATATGGTTGCAAGGTCTTATTGATAGGTTGGGTTTGAATGTGCAAAGGTGTATACTTTATTATGATAGTCAAAGTGCATTGTGCTTGGCTAAAAATTCAATCTATCATGAAAGGTCAAAGCATATTGATGTTAGGTTGAGTTTCATTCGAGATGTAATTGAAAACAAATTGTTCTCCATAGAGAAGATAGCCACGGTAGACAATCCAACAAATTTGTTGACTAAACCCTTGTGTTCTGAAATGTTTAAGCATAACTTAGGCTTGGTGAATGTTCGCATAGCTGGAGACCCTTCTGGGTGAATAGGCATGAGAGTTTTTGTCTAAACATGTTTTATTCGATACGGGTAAGAGAAGAACTGGACTTGATTTTGTTAAAAAATAGAGAAATTAGAACTAAGTCAAAGATGATACGTAAATTGGTGTATTGTCTTCTTTCTCTTAATTTCTTTTTCATATCGTCATAGCATCCATAAAATAAGGAAGTATATAATATGTTTCTATCTAGTGTTCGATTGTGTTAAAATCAAACGACTATAACAAAGATTGCGTATATGTTAAGTCTAATATTTGAACATAAACATTTTTTAATCACAATAAACAAACAAAATAAACTGAGCAACATTTTATTTAATATGCAAAAAGAAAAGCAACAATACCAAAAAGGAAGAATTCATGTCTAACATGGTTGGTTCACTAAGGAGTCCATCTTTTGTACTTGTTCAAATAAGAATGCAGTGATGGGGTGATGTTTAAGATTTTGTAGTTTACAATTTATATATTTTAAAAAAATTATGCACATAATAAATTTGAATTGTATAATAATTAGCCTGCACTTCATAATATAGTAATTAAGGTTTCATCAATTGCTCTACTTTTAAAGTATGTGGATGAAAGCACTCACATGTATCTTAGTGCTAAACATAAAGTGTGGTGTCTTTCTATTATAATTTCAAGCTTATGAATGAAAAGATTATGGAGATCTAACCATACACTACAGATAAGTCAAATTAATATATAAGTTTATATAAACTTGATTTACAAGTGAATTGTAATTATAAAATTGAGTTAAAATTGATTCTATCGTACCATGATTATCCTATGAAATTGATCAGTGTTAAAATTGGTCATCAATGAGCAAGCTTAAGCTATGGAGAAAGTTAAGAAGAATCCAATTAATAAAGCCAAGAGCTATCAGTGATCAACAAAATTAACCAAATAAATTTAATTCTAACTTCACAAGGTTAACCAAATCTACAAAATGACTAAAGTCATTATAATTAAACTCGACTAATTAATCAACCTGAACAATTCTAATGGGATACACTGGTAACCCAAAATTGTTACATGTTGGACTTGATCTTACACTACTACAGTTCAAACGCTTGACTCTACCATTACCATTAGCTAGCACTACATCACTTTCATGTTCTTGAGAAAACCCATCAGCAACAGTGTTATTGCTATTCACCTTCGCTTCTTCGACATCATCAAACTTATCATCACTAGTATTAACAACACGAGTGTGATCATGAGTAACGTTATTAGTACCAAGCTCTTGATATGGACAAGTTGGAGTTGTTTCTTCACAATAGTCCTCATAGTCATCAAAAGAAACATTAACAAGGTGCAATGTGAGTCTACCATTGGCTCTGTGTGCACGAAAGTACTCATGCTGCTTCACCTTCTTCTCCTTCAGAATCAGCCTTCCCTCGCTTGTGTAGTACCTTTTCAACACGCACGGCAAGGGTAATGGGGGAGGGAACTCTTTATACTCTTTCTTTCTGGTGTTGTTAATGAATTTGTAAGTCTTGTGGTTATCTATGACATGCTCTGTATTTTGAAGGTACATGCTGCTCTTATTGCCTATATAGTCGTCACTCTTTAGAGGGATTGTGAGGCTGCTCAATACCATGATAGGTTCTCAAGGTGAAGAAAATGGAAACAGAACTTTGATACCCTTTGGCTTTATTAGTAAGTAGAACAAACTTTGAGTGTGAAAAGTTTTCAAAATTTTGAAAATGGAAGAGATGAATAAATAGAGAAGAATGGAGGTGTGAATAAGGTAGAAGTTGAAGTTGCTAGGTTTTAGTGAAAGGTTATTAAAGGGTTGAAAAGATTCAACGGAGATAGATATTAAAAGTGACGTCAAGGTTGAGTTTCAAGTGGTTTCTTTTGCTGTCATTGTGTAGCGGAATTTGAGTCATTCCAATGACCTCTGAAAATTCTGAATTCCCATATCATAAGACACATTAAAAGACAAACAGAAAAGCGTGCATATCACATATTCAGTTCAAAATGGAATAATAAAATAGACAAGTATGAGTTTATATCAACTTAACACAAACAATTTGTTAGGAAATGTTTATAGTCTTTCTACAACATATATAGCAATATTTTATATACAGCTAACACTATATGCAAACAACAAAGAGCCCTTATTAAACCAGGTGTTGATTAATGCATTGCTCAACAATTACAGAGTTTAATGAAATGGCATTGTTCATCTGGCAATGACAGTTGTTGATTCCTTTATTAGTCATTATCTATCAATCTATATATATCAAGCATAACTAAATTTGCTTGGAACATTGGTGCAATGAAAAGTTAACAATGATTAAAATTTGATTAGTAATAAAAAAAAAGTGAGAAAGGGGAAAAAGTTTACGCGTCAAAAGGGTTCACTTCTAAGCCAATAGAGTTGGCATTGATGTTGCAAAGATGATGATGATGCCCTAATTTTTGTATAATCAATTCGAAAGTGAATTGAAATTCAAAATTCAAACTTCCCAGAAAATACTTAGCGAATAGAAAACACAATTGACACAAAAGAACATTCTCTCATTTATCGTGAAACTATGCTTCGTAAAGTTTTGTATATGCAACACGAGAAAGTGAGAGAGATACGAAACCATACCAGCCACTAACCCATCAGAAAGGAACAAAAAAATGGACACAATGAGAACTAGTTGCGAAGAGAAGAATTGAGTTTATGAAAATTACGATATACAAAATACTAAACCAAATCATATGAAAAGGAATTAAAGGGACATAGTGTCCTGCATACCTGAAACCTCTAATGTAATAGTTCAATTTGTATGAACCGTGTGCGTAACTATGTATCTTTGCACAATTGCGAGCACTGAAATGGGAAAAACAAAAGTGAAGAAAAAAAAACAATGACCAATATGGCATTTATAATGTAGTTAGATGACAGATAAGAAAGAAATAAAGTTCCTTAATATGAGGAACGTACGAGATAACTGACCTATTTTTTGGGTCAATCTTGCCCACGTAGACACCAAGATTAACGTACTCCTAAAATTATTATAAAATTAAATATAAATTATTTTTATATTTTCATTATTAATTTTTTTTATTTGTTTTGTAAGTAATCTTTTAATTAAATTAGTTTTAAACTCATGGCTACGTACAGGTTAATGTTTGTTTTTGTTTATTAAAAGTGATTTTGAGGTTGAGAAAAGAAATAATAAATAATTTTAGGTTTATAATTAAGTTTTGAATAAAATCAATGTGAAAAGTGATTTATAAGTTTAAAAAATTAATATGATGCAAAATGATAAATAGTAGACTTTGTAAAAGTACAAAGGATAAAGCATGTGCACAAATATAGAGTAGACTTTCTAAAATTATAAAGGACATGCAAAAATATGTAAGGTAGACTCACTAAAAATACAAATCAGTGTATGAACATACTGGTCTAGTGTGTATTATTGGACTCGTTTCATCAATGCATTGACAAACTCTTATAATATGTATTGTTAGACTTGTCTAATTAGTATATTGATCCACTAATCTAATATGTATTGTTAAACTCGTCTAATCTGTATATGGACAAACTCATTTAATGTATATTGCAAGATTCGTCTAATCAAAGAATGGATAAAGTCGTCTAATGTGTATTGATAAACTCATTTAATATGTGTATGAATATACTTGTCTAATGTATATTGCTAGACTCATGTAATCAATGTATGGACAAAGTTGTCTAATGTTGGTTGCAAGACTCATTTGATCAATGTATGGACATACTCGTCTAATGTGTATTCATAGACTCATCTAATCAATGTGTGGAATAATTCAAGGATTTTCATATAAATATCATTATCAAGAGAATCGTACAAACATGTTGTATCATCATCTTTTAGATGTAAATGCAGACCTTGTTTTACAACTAGGATAATCAAATATTGAAATGTTGTTGCATCCAATACCAGTGAATATGTCTTTTCACAAATAAATACCAAGTTTTTTGTGAAAAACCTTAAGCAACCAATCGTGCTTTGTATCAAATAAATTCATTATTCTTATTTTGTTTTTGCGCAAAAAATCCATATGTACCCAATGGGTTTCAGATGCTCAGGTGTGCGAACTATAGATCTAAAACCCTTTGGTTTAGCAAGCAAATCTAATTATGCTTCTTTGCATATTTTTATTTTGGTCAATCATTTCTTTGCCAACAATCTTCAATGATCATTGGTTATTGATCCTCATTGTCATTCATAACATTCATCGCTATATTATATGTAAAAAATTCATCAATGTTGACTTCATTTTGCATCCATATTATATGATTCAGGACATAATTTATTAAGATCTCATGATTTTCAACAATTTCTGGTACCTGAGGTTCTTCTAGAACCGAATCATTAATTATGTCAAATGAATCTTTCTGGATTTTCACCTTTTCAATTATGTCATCTAGCATTTAGCTTATTTTCTCAATCAAGAGGTTTTTTCTTTGGAACTAATAGGCCTACCAACCTTCAAACGTGTCTTTGGAACCAATAGATCTACCACGCTTCAGGCGTGTTATGAATTAATATCAAATATATTCGGAGCATTAGGAGTTGGTATATATGATTTGGTTACCCTTTTTGTCAATAAGAACATCTAGTAATTGATTGACTAATTGTGTAAATGAATTATCCTTTAAACTTCTAATTCACATTCTTTTGTATGACGATTAAGACAAGATAATGATAATTCATTCCAACCAATGTACTTTTCCAATTGTTTTCTTTCTCCCGCTAATGTTAGAAAAACTTAATCATCAAAGTGACAAACGAAAAATTGAACTATAAATAAGTCTCCTATTGGTAGTTCAAGATATTTTATTATTGAAGGAGAATCATATCCAACATATATTCTCAATCATCTTTGAGGACCCATCATAGCCACTTTTGGTGAGGAAATCAGAACATATACACCACACCTGAAAATTCTTAAATGAGAAATATTAGGTTATTGACTAAAAACCAATTGCATAATAGAGTATTTGTGATAACTTGTTGGCTTGATGCGAATCAATATTGCAGCATGCAAAGTTGCATATCCCTAAGTAGCCATTGGAAGATAGCTTTCGTAAGTAATGGTCTTGCAACCAATTTTAAACATTTTAGTAATGATTCCGCAAGTCTATTATGAGTATGAACATGTGCTATTGGATGCTCAACTTCAATTCCAATTGATATACAATACTCATGAAAAGCATGAGATGTAATTTCACCAGTATTATCAAAACTAATTTTCGTAATCGGATAATCTAGGAAGTGAGCTCTTAAGTGTGCTAATAACTTTACAAATGCTTGATTGCAAGTTGATAATTAACAAATATGTAACCATCTAGTTGATTCATCAATTAAAACCATGAAATATCTAAATGATCACATGGTGGGTGTATTGGACCGCAAATATCACCCTATATTCATTTTGAAAATGAGATTGACTCATTTCTAATTTTTCTAGTGATGCTTTTATTATCAACTTTCCTTTGTTCACGTGTAGTACATGAGAACTCATTGGTATAAAAAAAATTGACTCTTAAATGGGCGTCCACATAAGTTTTTCAACTTTTTTTCTTTTGCGTCATAATAGATCTTGGATGACCCAATTGATCATGCCAAACAATGAATTCATTTTGATTTGTAAACTTCTGGTTTACCATGATATGCATTTTAATTGTACTAATATATGCATAATACAAACCATCCAACTGATCATGTCAAACACGACATTCATTTTGATTCATAAACATTTTGTTTACCATGATGTGTATCTCAATTGTACTAATATATATGTAAAGGATAAGGGAAGGTTAATAATTTCTCTAATACACATCCTTTTTAATTCAACTCAATTCTAGTGATATAAAGATATTTCATATCTTTTTCATTGTTTGTCTCAATATGATATCCATTTAGACAAATATTCTTGAAACTTAATAAGTTTCTATTAAACTTCTTGGTAGAAGTATAGTAGCTCTTCTTGAGGCTTCAAATATATTTGTAGTACTATAAATAATGCTAACATTGACTTCTCGCATTACCAAACAAGAGAAAAATGTATTACTCTTAAGAATTGTATGAGTTGTTGCACGATCAATAAGACACATATCCTCATCATTGGTGCTAGTGCCAACATACATTCTTCATATAAACATAAATTTCAATATTAGATATTATTATGTAAGAGGAGAAGAAGAATAAATATTTAGAGGATTTTATTGATCAAGAAAAACTTATATATAAGCAACATGAAACATGAAACAAATATAAAGCATTGTCTTAAAATTAATAACATAATGTGAGAAACTCTATTTTTGAACACTCTCGTCACTAATGAGATCATCAATGCTTCCATTTGGTTTAGCAAAGAAAATAACAATATCAAGATAAGTAGCATCCATATGCCATAATTAGAATCATCATCTTCATAAGCAAAGTGTGTTTCTATGTTCTTCTATTTTAAGATTCTTTTATGTACGACAAGTACAACTCCAATGACCTTTATCATTGTAATGATAACTTATATTATCATATTGCACCCACTTATATACTATGAAATTACTTTTATCTTTTGTCAGTTTGGGACTTCCAACACACCTCCCTCATGCCGAGGTATATACATCTTGTGAGTGGGACTAGATATTAATGGATGGTCCAATAGCAACCCAATAACAGGTGAAACTATATGCCCAACCAACACAAATCTCGCTAAGATTGACTTTAAATAATGGCTCTGATACCATGTTAAGAAGTGGACTTTAAGCTAACTTAACCTCACAAAACAAGCTTTTAAGGTGAGGTTTGCACAACATTTTTCTTTTTCTCTTTTTCCCTTTTTCACATTATTGTTCCACTTTGATGATACAAAGTCGTTTTGAAATTTTCTTTATGACCATGTCCACAATCATGATCCCTAGCATGACCACTACCACAACAAAGGCCACGATTATGACCATGAAAATATAAACAAAAAATATTGTTGCATTCACTTATGTGAATGGTGTTGACATGTGAAGCCTGGGTGGTGTGTCTCATGAAGATTTGATGAAGCTTTGTTGAACTACTTGGAGCCATTGCTTTGGAATCATGCCTTCGTTGATGAAGTTATGGAGATTTGATGGTATTTTTGTTTGACAAGCCTTGAACGTGTGCCCTCCACATGGATCAATCATTAGGAAATTATGCTTGATGTTTGTAATTCACATTGTAGAACTTGTAGCATTAATTTGATGTATTTTGTCTTTATTATGTTGTTTAATTTGTTAAAATATTTTCAACAGGTTAAAATGTGTCTTTTAATCTGTTGAATGGATTTTCAACAGGTTAAAAGGTTAGCTGCAATAGTCTTAAAATGTGACTTATTCAATCAGTTGATTTATTTTTTAATCGACTAATATCACTTAAGTTAAGTGAAATCAACCGATTGATTTGAAAATCAACTTGTTGAATTTCATAACAGTTTGACTATAAGTGTCGTAATTTTCGAAAGAGAGGTAAATTGATCATTTTTTAGCGCGAAACTGTTCTAGAAACCTTAGAAATCTCTCTCTTTCGTGATCATTCAGATTACAGTTGTTGAAGATTGATCTTGGATCAATTTTTGGAGTTTTTGGCTTGTGTTTGAAGCTTTGAGAAGGTTTTTGTGGTAGGCAGGGTTGTGGTACCACTGAGGTTTGATCTTTCTCAAGCTTTATGTGTGTGCCTGGTGGTTTTACAAGTCTGCAAGAGGTGTCTTACTGTGCTATTATAATTCTTGTGTGATTTAAGAGTCTTTGGTGTGTGTTTTACTTATCTTGAAAGTGTATGAGTGTAAACTTGTTAAATCTTTTGAAATAGTGCAAAGTCAGGCTTGAGTTGCCTTGACAAACTGGATGTAGCTTATGTTTGAGTTAACCAGTATAAAAATCTTGTGCTCCAAAGCATATTGTTGCAAATGTGTAGGTTGATAAGCCATGGACTCAATGGACTGAGGAAGAAAGGAGAAGAGCCCAATATGATTGCAGTGCTAAGAATATTCGCCATCTCTCAAAATGGATGAGTTTTTTCGTGTTTCACAATGCAAGAGTGTCAATGAAATGTTGGAAGTTCTTGAAGTGATTCATGAAGGAACCAATGATGTGAAGAGAGCCAGGAAGCATGCCTTGATTTAAGGGTATGAGCTATTCAAGATGCAACAAGGAGAATCTATAGCTCATGTACAAAAGAGATTCACTCACGTAGTCAACCATCTCATCGGTTTGGGTAAGGAATTTGACAAAGATGAGTTAAACTCCAGGGTGTTAAATTGTCTTGATAGATCTTGGCAACCAATGGTCACGGCTATCTCAAAAATAAGAGACTTATCCACATTGACTATAGCTGCATTGTTTGGAAGGCTAAGGGAGCATGAAATTGAGATGCAAAGGCTAAATGAGCAAGACTCAAGTGAGAAAAAGGTGAAGAATATAGCCTTGAAGTCAAGCATCAAGAACAATGAAGAATTCGATGAGGAAGTGGTTCAATCAAGTGAGAATGAAAATCTGAATTTGCTTGTCAAAAGATTTGGGAAGTTTCTCAAAAGAAGAGGTAACAAAGGTAACCAAAGGAGGTACAATTCTAAACAAGTTGATTAAAATAATACTTCTAGTTTTACTTATTACAAGTGTGGGAAACAAAGACATATCAAATTGAATGTCCAAACCTTAACAAGGATAAAAGTGCATATAAGAAAGTGGAAAGCAAGCCCAAGGAAAGACATGCTTACATTGCATGGGAGGACAATGATCATTCAATAAGTAGATCTTCACAAGATGAAAGTAAGGAAACCAATTTGTGTCTTATGGCTGGTTATAAATCATCCTCTTCAAGCTAAAAGAATTCTTGGCAAAAAGAAAGTTTACTTTGGGTTTACCAAGATTTGAACCCCTGACCATGCAATGCCAAGTCTATACCAAACCATCATGCCAATTCATATTTCATGCAAACAAACATAATTTAAGTATCATATTTATCCACCGCATGATGAACATATATTTAAAATAATAACAATCAATAACACAAAATTAGCATGCATAGGACTTAAACCCAAGTCCTCTCACACAAACAAAGTACTCTCAACCACTTGAGCTAGTACTTTTCCACATCATACCAATCATAATTTAATGTCATAAATGCTCTTCCCACCCGTATTTATTAATTAATTATTTCTTTAATTAATTAAATTCCACGGGTCTTACACCAATTCCCTATTTTGGTATCGCCTGGCGAATCCAAACTTTCTCTAGGCGCCAACTCCCTGTTTTGGTACCGCCTGGTGCTGCCCAATTGTCGCTCGGTGCTAGCGGAAAAAAAAACTGATTTTTTAGCACCAACCTTTGCTGATTGTTTTGATCATAACTTTCTCTGTAGATGTCCAAATGTGTTGATTCTTTTTGTGTTGGATTCTACACTCAAAGAGCTTTATTTGAAGTGGTAGAAAAAAGTTTTTGGAGCTTTGTACGAGATGCAGTATAATCTGGAAGATCTAAAGTTTTTCATAGGCAAAGAGTTTTAATCACTTTTAGTTCATTTAGCAAGGCTTTGGAGAAGATCCTTGCTTCACCTAATAGGCTTCTTGTCTACACATCAAATGGCCCAAATGGAGCTAAGCTAGGGTTAGGCATTAGTGCCACATCACCAAACACAATAAAAATGGGCTTAGCAGTACACACTCTCAAAGCACAAAAAAGAGGCAAAACAACTTTTGTAGGGCTGGCAAAAACTTTTTCAAGGGATTTTCTCATTTTCTGTTAAGGTAATGTTTTTTTTAAGAGAAGAAATATAGTGAGGAAGGAAAGGAAAAGAGAGATTATGTATTGGAAGGGATTTTTTTTTTTTTTTGAACTTTGAGAGGAGAAAGGGGGATGTCTCAAGCTTCTCTTTGGGTTTTATGGAATTTTCAGCACAATGCTACATTAATGATATTTTGGGGTTAGTTTTACGTGACTAAAATTTGAAGATTATGGCAATTTTTTATTGCTTTGAGGATATCTTACATTAGAAATATTTCTTCGTTAGTTTGCTTGTGTTTCATCATTAAGCAATGTTTAATGTAAGATCCGCTAAATTTAATTAATTAATTAATAAATGCGGGTAATGGGAGCCTTTATGGCATTCATTATTGATTGATGTGACGTAGAAAAGTACTAGCTCAAATGGTTGAGAGTACTTGATTGTGCTACATTTATGATTATTTTAATAATATGCTTGATCATGTTGAGTGATAATATAATCTTAGAATTATAAGAAGTATCACAAAACATAAATTGGTTGAATGGTTATGCACTGATTGACATTGACATGGTTATAGGTTCAAACCTTGGTAGATCCAAATTAAGCTTTCTTTTTGCTAAAATTAGTTTTGGCATGAAGGTGAAAGGGCAGAGAAACCCTAGCTGAAAATGAGTAGCCAAGGGAGGCTGGAAAACAACCACTAATGGACCTTGAATGGTAATTAAACTCTAGTTAATAGAAATTTTCGTTTTTGAATTAATGGTGATTAATCAAGTGAATTTAGAGTAAGAGAGAGGAGGAAACATAGATAGAAAAACATAGGGCAGCCTAGGGCATCATCTGAGATTGCGGTTATGAGCAAAGAGAAGCTACATTTTCGTGAGGATTGAGGGCTGTTGCGGAAGCACCAAGGGAAGACATTGTTGACTAAGAGGAAGCTTTAAATTCTCAAGTTTTAAGCAAGGATTCCAGGTTAGGGGAGTTGGACTCCGTTATTTTTATTTGTGTTGTTATTATTGCATGATTGGTTGATTATTTGGATGCATGAATTGTGATAAAACAATGCAATTTCATGTTTTTGGGAATTTTCCAGAAACCACCTTGCGGGCCATCAAAGCTGCTAGGCGACCCATACCGTTTCTGATTGTTTCTGGGTTCCATATGAGGAACCGCTTGGCGGTACGATCTTGATCGCCAGGTGACACGTGTGCCAACCTAGTTTCTGGGTTTTTGATGAACTGCTTGGCAATGATGAACTTCCGCCAGGCGACGTGAGTCAATTTGACTCGATTTTGGTGTTTTAGGGTTTCTAGGAGGATTCTGATCGGGGAAAAGACAGTAATAACTGCTTGTGAGTGATTGGAAGTTAGAATTCGCTGAAGTATATGAAATTGAAGGTTCGATTTGATGAAAGATTGTATGAACATGATTTTAGGGTTGATGATTAGGGATTCTCAAAGTTGCACTAAATTAAGTGGTAGTTGTTAATGAAATATTGTATATTGGAGTTTTAGGAATATACCTTGATTCTAAACATGTGGGTACAGCCTATTGGGTTGTAATTCGATTAAAACCAGAATAGTTGGGGTTGGTTAAGGTTCACAGGTGCAGGGAGAGGTTCTGGGTTTCTAGAACAGCAGAAACTGCTTGGTGGCACCCAAATTGTCGTTAGGCGCTATACTAGAGCAGTGGCATGTGTGTGTTTGATGCACAGGGGAGATTGGGAAGCTTAGCCTAGGCCATTTGAGTATTAAAAGAGAATTTTGGATATGTTGGATTGGGGACTAAAAGTATAAGAAACGAGTGAGATGAGGTTATGCAAGAATACTAAGCTATGACTGTCTTTGACATATTTGGACACTATAATAGTATATTTCAAGTTAATTAAACCAGAAGTTTGGTTTTGTGGGGAGGTAGAATGAAATACTATGATGGTAAAGTTAAGTGGAATTGCCCAAGTTGGAAGGGGGGTATAAATATGGTTAGGTATGATTGTTATGTCATATGAAATTTGATGGAGACTTAGTTAATAATTGGGTAAACAACAGAGCATAAGGGCATGAAATTAACAGTGGCATATTATGACTTAGCAAATATGGAAGATTAAATAAGTTTCATTATTGGAAATTTTGGGGTCATGAATATAAATGGTAATAAGAAGATTGGTGACAACTTAATCACATGGGTGTGGAATTAGTTAACTTGGTAAAGTCCACTGCGAGTGTTTGGTGCCTATGGAGAGTGTGCCATCAGATCTAGAGTGCCTAAACCAGTACCTGTCGTTGTACTGGTGTAGAGCTTAGCGGCAGAACTGGAGCCGCCAACGATAGCTACCAAACAATAGGCTCCTGGAACGTGTGTGTTTGGCATGGTGGTCCCGCCAAGCAATGTCTGCAGTGTTAGTGTGTTTGAGGCACTTAGCACATGGTGGCATGTGTCCCTCGCTAGGCGGTCTGGAAGCATGGTGCGCCTGACGACTTGTCAGCTACGCCAGGCAATACTGTGAAGCAAAGGTGCTTTGCTTGTGTTGGATGTGCGTGGTCTACCAAGCTTTGGTGATACTTCAAAGGTTGGCTTGCTAATGTTCCTTGAGTTATGGCTTGGGATAGGGGTTAAGGGTGTGGCATTCCTCAAGTTGTGGCTCGGAATGGCATCTCTTGAGTTGTGGCTCGGGATGGCGAATGAACATGAGGAACTCTTGAGTTGTGGCTCGGGTTGGCGAGTGTTGCCGGTGTGAGTATACGCGTTGTGGCATGTACAGATGGGTCTAGTTAGATTGCCCTCCTCGGTATTTAGCTGACGAGTTTGGTAGTATTGGGACGTTACAAATGTTATTCGTATTGGGAACTCCACCTAACGTTACGGAGTGTGGTCCGTAGCATGGTTTCCCACATGTGCTTTACAAGTTGTGGCTGGAAGGTATGGCAGCAAGACATCTTGAAGTACTCATCAGAAGACGTAGGACACAGGTAACATGGTGGTGGCCATGTGAGATGAAATCAAAGGATGGAATTCCTTTGGTGTGCTTGAAATGATATATTTATGTTTTGTATATATGTATGTTTAATTATAAGCTCACCTTATTTGCTTGTGTTTGGCGATGATTGTGTATGCGGTACACAGGAGTAGATGATGTTGTAGGAGGATTTGGTGAGGCATAGAGCTGGAGCGGGACTAGTCTTGGGAGAAGAATTTTGATCAGTTTTTATGTTTATGATTTTAAATAAATTGTAATATTTTATATTACTAGACTTTGGATATTGAACATGGCGGTTATATTTGACTTTATAAATTGAGGATTTGAGATACTTTATATTGTAATAAAGTTTTAAATTTTCCCACATTTTTGGGAAATATTATTTCAATAAATGAAGTTTATTTATTAAGTCTTTATTTCATTATTTAAATTCGTAATATCCTAACGGGATGCTACATTTAACCTATTCAACTTGTTCAACTGATATGTTTTTGTTGTTTGTTTACCACTTTTCATTCCATGTGTTGGTTCAATTTTAATTCTAAGATAGTTTTTCTAGTTCACAGTTTTCATGGGTGTTAAAGTGTCATTTCCATTTAGCCCTTTAGTTTATAGTCTTAGTTTGAGAAGCTCTAATTGGTGTTGTTTTGTTTTTGCTTCCAGAATATAATTTCCTTCACTTGATATGTGTCATTTAGTGGTGTTGAACATTGTTCCTTTGATTTTGAAAGCACCAATTAGAGTATTTGATGTTTAATCATTTCCTCATTTTATTTCTTTTTTTATCTCTTAGTTAAAGAATGCACATTGTTTAGTTTGGACTGCAGTTTTAAAATCAATTCTTGCATCATTTTAGCTCTAGGTTGCATAGTAGTTGGTTAATTAATGTTATGTTTCTCTCAAGTCTTGGCATGACCATAGTTTTCTGCATAAGTTTTCATTTCTAGCCTTGAAAAATGTTAAGTTTTGTGTTGCACACTATTAAAGTAGTCTAGTTTAGTTTGTGGAGTTAATTTATAGCCTTGAGTTGTTTCCATTTGTTTAAATTGAAATGTGTAACAGTCCAACATTTTAAATTAGTCACTTTCATTAATTTAGCACATTGCAATTGCCTTTATTTGAGTTTCATTTTCTATCTTTTATGCTTTTAAAAAAAATCCCCTAAAAACATGTATTTTGCATTCAATCCACTCATTGCATTGGCCATATCCTTGGACTGACCTGAGTTGATAATTATACTACATTAGTAAGGGTGATTAATTCAATTTGTTTGGGATAATTTAGGCGACAAAAGCTCTTTACCACCACGCATAAACATAAAGATGCATTAAATGCTCTACACGCAACATTAAATGTTTATCTCCTCTTTCAGCAACATATTGATTGGCTTGACTTATTAGGCTGAGGTAAGAGCTTTTAATAGGATCATACAATGTAGACAATTTTTTTAGAGTTTACAAGAAGTGTGTTAGGATGGTTGGTAGAGTGAAGCAACATTAAAATGTCTTTCAAGAAATTTTTAAGGTAGACATGACCTTTACGAGATCTTCTTGAAAGACATAAGATGAAAACATTCTTTGCACCACAACATAAAAGATATTTTGAATTGTACAATATTAGCTTAATATTGTGTTTAGAAGATTTTGTTGTTGTGTTTGTTAAACAAAACACTTACATCTTATAGAAGTTTTTGTTTAGAAAAAATTGCACCAACTAGATGAAGCCCTTTCATGTTCCATACCATTTTAAAAGCTGATAATCCAAATTAACAAGGGTCTTGCTCTTATGGAAATAATAACATATTATCATGAGACATAAATCTTGGCTTACTCCAATCTTGGAATCTCTTTGATGGGTATTGTTCGACATTATTCGGTGTGTCTTTGTATCCTGTTGTCGGATGAGACATTTGGTAGATTATTTGTAGAAAGGACTCCAACAATTAAGTCAGCAAAAGCTCTGAAAGTCAAATATCAGTTTTCAATATTAATGAATTGCGTACCTTTAATTTCTAGGGTCCACTTTATTTATAGAGTATTAATCACAATTTACTTTGCTTATGGGTTGGACCTTTATTGGGCTTGTATGAGCCTGGTTTAAGGCCCAAGTTTCAAGTATGGCACATGGCTCTAGGGGTTTTAGCTATTTTATTCCAAGTTATAGTAGGTGGCCTTTTCTGCGTAAGCGACCTTTTCCGGTTATAGAGGATATACAAGATCTGTATACTTTGGTCGCTATGTAGGCGTCTTTGTACTTGCTTATGCTTCTAGTAATATTAGTTAACAACCAAGTTTGAGTATTATTTTATGCTAGTCTTGTCCAAATCCCATATAGTACAGGTCTATTTTAAGCATAAGAATGTAGACTTTACGTCTTCTAAATTTTTATTGTCTTCTAACTTTATATTAGTAGAAATATGATCTCAATTATAAATCAAATTCATAAAATAATTTTATTAGTCGATGATTTGTGCCTTCAATCAGTCTATTGTCACAGTTAACTTTTTAAATGACTTGATTACTCTAACAATAGTATTACAATTTCATAATGATTTATTAAGAAAATCAATAAAAAATAGTCAAAAATAATCCTACCGCCATACAATCCCTTTAAGCATAGTCATTTAGACTATAAAAGTAGATAAAAATTTAAATCGAACATCTCACCACACTTAATTCTAACAAAAACTTGACAAATTGTTAAAAGTTAAGCATAGTCTTTTATCGAGATAAACTAATATAAAATTATTTATTATTTGTGTTTATATCTCATGTCCCCTCCTCGTATTGATTTCAATAATGTTTTTAGCTTGAGTTCAAGTATGATATTTCAATTCTTGTAAATTAGAAAAAAAAAACGTTTTTCACATTAACTATTTTAAAATCTTCTATAACATAAGTAACTTGATTTAAAAAATAAATAAAAACATAATCTTTTAACATTACACAAAAATTAAACTTTATAAGGGGTCACTTTCACTTATATTTTATCCTCCGATGATAGATTACGAGTAGTCCCTCATAAGCATTGGATGGGTGGGAGATTAGGAGCATGGTGGCTATTACTTTGAATGAAAAGAACTTTTGGTCTGTTCCCTCTCGCGTCATGATTGTTTATGCTTTTCTTTTGCCCTCAGAAAACGAAATTCAAAAAGTTGGTAGTTCCACTCTTTTCCTCTTCTCAATTGAAAAATGAAGGGGAATCCCACCAACTACACCACCTTCGTTTCTCAGAGTGACACGTGGCTATATGAATTACGTGTTTTAAGGTCTTTCCTCGTTCCGCGTGCTTTCAATCTCCTTAAAAACCGCTTTTCTCTCTCTCCGGTCTACACACGCAAATCACTCTCTAATCCTATTTTCGTCCTTAAAATATTCTAAATTTTAATTTAAGTTTTCTACTTTCAGAACATTACTTTTAATTCTCATATTTGTTGAAATACCTACTTACTACGTTTTGGTTTTAGTACTGAAAGATATTAGTTTTAAGAATTAAAATTTTAAAATATATATAAACGAAAATGATTGGTTATGGAAGTTTCATATACAATATTTTTTTTAAACTTTGGACTATAAAGTTATTCCTTTGCGTATATTAAAATTGTGACATATTTAAAGTTAAAATAACTTTACAATACCTATTTCACTTACGTTCTTTTTTAAGAATGGCATGTTACTGCACCAAAACAAATATGACATTATTTTATAGCGAAATCTTATCAAATTTATTGTTTCCATAACAATTTTATTGCTAGTTTCTATACCCATCTGACAGTTCTTCCGACATTTTAAAATTAATTTCATATCTTATAAAAAATGATATCTTTAAAATAAAAAACAAAAAAAAAAGTGTGGGTTGCTTAACCTTTTTATCATTAAAACAAATTTACATATAAGTTTCTTTATATATAACGTAACATGGTAAGAATCATTTAAGATGTTTTAACTAAAAGTAAAGCATTTAAAATAAGGGTGTCTTTCGATGATGATTTGAGGGAGAGGGAGATGATTTTGGTTGATTAGAAAGTGATATTTATGTTGTTTCTTTTTATGAATTTGGGGGTGATAGTGGAGTGAATTTGAAAGTAATTTTTGTGAAAATTTGTGAAAGATTTGACTGATGTGACTAAAAAAAAGGTTAAATTATTCTTTTGGTCCCTCTATTTGTCATGAAATTTCAGTTTGATCCTCAAGTTTTTTGTTATCTCAATTTGGTCCTCACTATTAACTTTGATCGGACGGTGTTAAAGTCAACGTCACGTGTCAATTTTTGATTTTTTAGAAAATTTTAGAAAATTTGTAATTTTTTTAATTTTTAAAATTTCTTACATGTGTTACTTCACAATTGTGCAACATGTTAAAACTAACAATTTTGACATGTGGCACAACTATGAAGTGATACGTGTAAAAAATTAAAAAAATTCAAACAAAATTCAAAAAAATTCAAAAAAATTCAAAAAAAAAAAGAAATTGACACGTGGCGTTAATTTTAACATCGTCTGGTGAAACTAACGATGAAGACCAAATTGAGTCATTTTTAAGAAAATGGGAACCAAATTGAGACAACGAAAAACTTAAGGATCAAACTAAAATTTCATGACAAATAGAGGGACTAAAAGAGTAGTTTAACAAAAAAAATTAATTTAATAGATGAAAATGTAGAATGACCTAATTGTTCTTGGTGTTAAAAAAGTATAATAAAATGATATTTATATAAATTGTAATTAGTTTTTCATATTTTATTATTATAAATAAAAATATTATAAATATTTATTAATTAAAAAAAATATCAAAAAATTTTGATTTATAAAATTTAATATTTTAATTAAAAATAAATAAACATTTCTAACCACACTATTAATAAAAAGTCAACTCCAAGCATGACAAACGCAGATCAGTGAATGAATGGAATAGATTCCACAAAAGCAGAACCGATTATAAGGGTTAATGCATGCATGGTTGACGAGTGAAATGAAATAGATTCCAGAAAAGAAAAAAAAAAGAGAACAAATTAAATGGGAAACTTTAATGGGTTGGAATCGGATCCAGAAAAAAGTTAACAAGTTCCATTTTAGTATTGAAGCACTGCGAAAACAACCACAAAAGGATAATTATGTAAAATGACTTTAATCACTCTCTAATCTCTGCATCTCAAGAGATGAGAGTAAATTATTGATCCTTCAAATCATCATTGTGCATCATTTTCATATATTTAAAAAAGAATACAAATATTCTTTAAATTCATCACTTACCATCATCCGTGTACAATAATTAATCCTATGAGAACACGGTGTAAGAGTTTTACATTGATAACATGAAAAATACTATTAATCATAAATAAATTACACACATAACTTTTAATACAGCTACCTTATTACTAATTTATTCAAGACTTCAAATTATATGTATTATTTTATCTACATAATTATTACTGTTATTTCTCTTCCATAATATAAGTAATAAATAGTTCAATAATTACTAAATATGATCGGAGTTGAGGAAGAAAAAACAAATATTTGAAGAATGGCATAAGTTTCACCCTCTCGCACCGTCATTGAAGCTTGAATACAACAGGTTTGTCTATCGACAACCTTACATAAATTCATGTTCATAATGGAAGTACCAACATTCGTCTAAGTATAACTAATGTCGAATAAACTAAACTACCCATATGTACTCTGGGATGATCTATGGTGAAACTCTAGCCATTTGTCTTGATACCAGCTACTCTGCTTTTCAGTATCTTGGATTTTCTCCATTATGGACCACTGTTATAAATTTAAATATTAGATCATCATCACAGAGACATAGGCATCCATTGCAAGTAGTATAATAATAAACAAACTCTATGCAGCAGAGTACATACACTAGATTAGACACATGCCTCCCCCTCTATCCCTTCGCCACGTTCACGGGAAAACATTATTGGAACCCACAAAGGTGTACACTGCGCACCCCACCCCACCCCACCCCACCACTCTCTCTCCCCTGAGAAAAAAAAAAGCTTCAAACTTTACACCACCCCAACTCCAAATTTCAGGATCAGAACTCGTTTTGTTGAAATTTAACCCCTTTCTCGCTTACCCATTGGGCTTTTGGTTCGTGTGACCGTTACTCAAGGAACTAAAGTTGAACTATTTTTCTTAGTTGGATTCTTTGGGTTTAACATTTGTTTCATGTTTATGGCGATTGGCCTTCTTCTTTGGCTGTTACTGGCCAAGGGTCTTAGCTCGGAGGGTTCTGTGGGGGTCACATTTTCTTCTAGGCTTGTTCACCGCTTCTCTAAAGAGGCTAAGATTCATCTTGCTTCAAGGGGCAACGGTTCTGCGCTTCAATCGTGGCCTGAGAGGAACAGCTCTGAGTATTTGAGGTTGCTTCTTCGAAGTGACGTGACACGGCAGAGGATGAGGCTTGGCTCGCAGTATGAAACTCTGTACCCTTCTGAAGGTGGCGAGACCTTCTCCTTTGGCAATGTGCTTTATTGGTAAGTCTGGGAAAGTTCTCAGGAAAATAAAGTTTGAGTCTTTTGTTCCGTACTTTGTGATTCTTCCGTGATCCAATGAAGGTCTGGAGTGCTGTGAGTTAACAAGCTTCGTTTCATTGTTATGGATGAACTATTCATTTGTTACATGAAGTTGTCCTCATTTTAAGTTTTAGTCTTTACCTGAGAAAACGATAAAGCTGTTAGTTTTAGTCATTTCTAGCAATGGAGAACAATTTCTGGTGGTGTAAAATCGTTACAGAAGAGTGTTTATGGACTAAACCTTAAAATGGAAGTTACTTTAAGGATCTAATTAATGATTTAACATACTCTTTTTTATGAACTCTTTTTCTTATTGCAAATTATACCGACATCTCTGTGTTTTTCTTAAAGGGCTACACACTATACCTCGGGCTTTTCTGTAATGTTTACACTGACCCCTTACAGGGCTAAATGGTTTGATGACTTGGGTATTGGGGATGGAGATATCATGAATTTAACACTGTCATGTATTGGGGGTGGAGATATAAGGACAGAAACATCAGGAACTGCAGATGTGTCTGTGTAATTTTCTTTTTCTTTTTATTTAAAAGGGAAACTTTGGCTGAAATTCACTTAACTTTAACTAGGACTCTGAGTTGTTATTGAAGTGCACGCTCAGGGGTTAAATTTGAAATGGTTTAATTTGATGGATTTCCTGCTGAAAATCAAAGTGGTTAGTTGGTATACTTTTGGTTAAATGAATTGAAATAAAAGAAAAAGGGAGTTGTAGTGGATGCTATAGAAAGTTGGCAATGGTGTGTATGAACATCTTCATTGTTGGATTTCAGGTTGCATTACGCATGGATAGACATAGGAACTCCAAACGTTTCATTTCTAGTTGCATTGGATGCTGGAAGTGACATGCTTTGGGTTCCCTGTGACTGCATTGAATGTGCTTCGTTGTCTGCTGGTAATTACAATGTGTTGGTAGGTCTCTGAAATGACTTCATTTTCTTTCATGGTTTAATAATTTTTCATCTCTCAATATTGTCTTGTAGTTGCTATAACGAACTCCCTGTTTGCCCCATTTAGCTTTTAAAGTCTTTTGTTCGTGTTGAAATATTCATTTCGTGAATCATTCATCTTGTAAGCACATAAGATTCTTCTGTACGGAGCCCTTTTTTTGTGTCCTTATGGACACATGTGAAGTAGAGTGTTGAGGGCTATGGTAGGGGATAGCAGAAGAAGCCCAATCTATCACTATCATAGTACAAGTATCTGTGCTATGCTCGGTGACACTACATCCATGCTTCTTAATTATCTGTTAATAACATTAATCCTTCAAGTGCGGGCAACTCTTTTTTGACTAAATAATAGTACACTTTGAGTTCATATTTGGACTTCTACAACAGTCCTCCCAAATGAAGTAAGAAATTTAGCTGTTAATTTCAATGATTGATTGGCAGATGCCCCCTTTTATATGGGGGCATCTCTGGTGCAGGATAGGGATCTGAATCTATACACACCATCATTATCTAACACCAGCAGGCATCTACCTTGTGGTCATAAGCTGTGTGATCAACAATCCTTTTGCAAAGGCTCCAAGGATCCTTGCCCTTACAGTGTTCAGTATGCCACTGATAATACCACAAGTTCTGGAATCTTATTTGAAGACAAACTACATTTGGCATCTGATGGAAGACATACCGAACAAAATTCTGTGCAAGCCTCTATCATTTTAGGGTATGTTTAAAAACTGTTTCAAAGTTTTGTACTGTTTTGTTCTTTGAGGTTTGGTGTGTTTGGGCAAGATTTTAAGCTGGTTTGACTTGTGTCGGTGCTATTGACTATTGATCTGTATAAGTGCAGTTGTGGAAGGAAACAAACCGGTGAGTATTTAGAAGGAGCTAGTCCTGATGGTGTTCTAGGGCTAGGACCTGGAAACATTTCAGTCCCAAGTTTACTGGCAAAGGCGGGACTTACTCAAAATTCTTTTTCAATTTGTCTTGGTGAGAATGAATCTGGGAGAATTATCTTTGGTGACCAAGGTCATGCCACCCAACATTCTACACCATTCTTGCCCATAAATGGAGAGTTGTAAGTATTGTATATAATGCCTTGAATGCTGCTTTATTGAGATGCCATTTGTGTTGCATGTTAATTGTTTGAGCTGTTGCAGTGCTGCCTATATGGTTGGAGCAGAGAGCTTTTGTGTTGGGAACTTGTGTCTCAAGGAAACTAGGTTTCAACTACTTATTGACAGTGGATCTTCTTTCACATTTCTTCCCAATGAGGTTTATCAGAAAGTTGTAATGGAGGTAATTCCTTTTACCATAAATCTAATGGTGTATGATCATGCATAAATCGAGCTGAAAGTAATCTACGCTTGATACAGTTTGACAAACAAGTAAATGCAACAAGAATTATTCTCTCAGAATCAGAATGGGATTACTGCTATAATGTCAGGTCAGTTACTAAATGATTAAGCATTTAGGTGTTCAATCATTTTAATTTCATTTAACTCATGGCTTTTTCCGCATGACAGTTCTCAGGAGTTGATTAACGTCCCCCCATTGAAACTCGTTTTTTCTAGGAATCAGACCTTATTATTTCAAAATCCTATTTTTACTGCTTTTGCCAGTCAGGTAAGCTAAACCTCCAATTCCCTCTTCTCTCTTCTGGGGCTGTGTTTATTTGGTTGAAATTGAGTTAATCTTTTTATGTTGGTAAAAAATGTGATGTACAAAAGATAACCTTACATGTGGATCTAGGGTGACAGTTTTGTCTTTTGATGAGTGTTACTTTGGTGTCTAGAGATTGCCATTGACAGAAAGTGAATCTTTATGATGAGGTTGAGTTTGGATGTAGCTAGAAAGTAATCTCAGAAAGGTGGTTTTATGTTTGAATAAAGTTCCATGCTTTACTGAATTCTCTAGAAAAATCAACCCCAACACAAAACCACCTTACAAAGGTTTCTAAACTGCCTAAAAATTGAATATGGAAGAAAATCTCTTCTATTGAATTTCAGAGCAAATAATTATACGGTGTAGAATCCAGGATGAGTTTAAGACGCATAAAGAAAGTGATTTTGAATGATCTGATATTATATGAACATTGCTCATTTATGAATAAAAATGCCAATCTTTTATGTTACAAGTATGTTCTGTTGGATCTGGAAACATTTTATGTCAACCTGTTCATGATTTCTTCTGACTGTTAGAGGAGAAAACTTTTGTTGCTGTGCTGAACAAGTAAACATGATATCATAAAAGTAATTCTCAGGCATTCATTATAAAATTTCTTCTCTAATCAACCAGGATGTTTCTGTGGCTATAATTCTAAATTTATTAACATTCCTATCTTGGCTATAATAATTTTGATAAACACAAACTTCTGGTGCAGGAACAGGATTACACCGTCTTTTGTTTGCCCATATCTCCTACTGATAACGACTATGCTACCATTGGACGTGAGTATATCGCTGCCTACCCTATGAAACATAATCACATCACATTTTCTTTTATTTCAGCAGAGCCTCTATTTTTGTTCAGTTCAGTTTTCTGTTCACACATGTATTCTGATAGGCCAGTTAGTGGTTATGTTATATTTGCAATTTACATGATCACCCTTATTCTGGCTGACATTGATTATTGTCTTTCATTTGACACTTTTGTTTCAGAGAACTACCTGATGGGTTATCGCATGGTCTTTGATAGGGAGAATCTGCGGTTTGGCTGGTCTAGATGGAATTGTGAGTATTTCCTAACCCATAATTTTCCCAAATCTTCCTGAAAAATATCTTCTTTGGGTTCTCTTTCATCTTTACCAGCACAACTACAAAATGTTGTCTTTTCATGAACTTGTAGTTTATGCTAATCAGTAAGAATTTGCAGGCCAAGATAAAGCAAGTTTGACATCACCTTTCAATGGTGGCTCACCAAACCCTTTACCGGCAAATCAGCAGCAGAGTGTCCCTAATGCTCGTGCTGTACCACCTGCCATTGCCGGCCACGCCTCCGCAAAACGCTCTGCGGCCACAGCTGGACTCATCTCTAAACATTCCGTAGTTTCAATGTTACTGATATGTCACCTTTGGCTTTGGTCATATTGTTAAGTCTTATCTAATTTGCTTGTAAATTTCCCTCCTGATCAGACTCAACTTTAATGGGGTTTAGTTTTTCAATTTTGTAGGGTGTTGTATCTATTGGTTTAGTGAGGAACTTTTATTTATTTGGTAAATTCTTTCGGTTGTAGCCCTTCTTTCTTCTCTTTCCAGTGCATCATTTTTTTCTTCTGCCAGGGCACACCCAGATTCTCTTGAGCGTTCCTATTATGCCAATTCTAGGAAATAATGATAGAATTGAAGTGAACCAAACTGGTAGTATTGCACTTAATTGTTGGAAACAATGCATCATCAAGAATATTATTGTTTTTATTTCGAAGAATCATTTTATTAGCAAAGAAAAAAGATTAATATATGGAATAAAAAAAAATAATGTGAAAACTTTAAATTTGGAGAAAAATCATAATTGTTGTTTAATGATAAATAGAAAATAATATTATGTAAAAATTTATAAAATAAATAGATTATCTTTTCATGTCCTTTGACATGAAGTACATTTACATTTTTTAAAGTAAGAATTAAATCTAAACCTTACAATACTTTATTATAAGAGTATAAGAAAAGTTAAATATAAACTTAAAGTGTGTTTAACAGGATAAGAAATATCATAGATTTAGTCCATTATACAGTTATTAACACTCATTCCTTGGTTTATTCTAAGTGATGTAAGACTTTACAAAATGTATTATTTTTATTAGCCTAACATTAATTGCATATAATAATTAATTATTTCAAAGCATTGAATTTTTATTGTAGTTTAGTATATCAATCTTGCATTGTTTTTAAATACATTTGATTTTACTAAATTTAACTATAATTTGAGATCGAAAAGTAATTTAGTTTGATCTACTAGTGACCTAGTTTTGATTTTGTTAGCAGATCAGTCTTCAACGCGTCAATTCACTTTAACAAGTTCGTTTAACCACCTTTCAATCAGAATCACACAAGGAAATTGTAATGATAGAAGAATCTTCAAACTTCATCTGTCAACAATCTTAGAAACTTGAAAAAGAAAAAAAAAGTTGTTCTTACAACTTAGAGAAATCTTTTGTGGCAGAAATTTTCACCTTTGAGATTCATAATCTTTCAACTTTTACAATTATTCTTACTGGATTTGCCTGAGTAGTCTTTAAGGTGGATTAATATACTTGTTAACGTGCAATCGAGCTTTGAATCATCACGAGGAGAGAAGTTCATCTATAAAGACTATGATGTTCAAGTTAGTAAGAGATTTTAGAGTAAGTATTGATGAACTAGAATTTAGCCGCATTAAATTCATACAAAACCAAAATTCTCCTAAAATGTAGTGATATGGAACCTCGAGTGTTAATCCTTGGAACAGGCAATGTGTAAATGCAATTGGTTGTGATTACTTTGTGGTGGGAAATTTAAACTAACAAAAACACTAAAATCTATTATGCAATGTATGCCTTAAGACTACAACTACAAAATCTAGCTCAAAATGTTTATTTAATGAATGGAATGATGGAATGGAAACTCAACATGTGCTGGTAGACACTAACATATGCATTTTAGCAACTAAAACTAATTAACAACCTCTGCCAATAGAGAATTGAAAACTGTTCAATGAAATGCCTCTTCAAACCCTAGTTTTCACAATGTGTTTGATGAAATGCATGAATGAACCTAAGTAATTTCCGCAATGCAATGATATGGAGCTTCCTAAATGACTCTAACAACTGAAGTATGAAACTAAAATTGGAAGGAAACAATTAAAACTTAAAAATGCATTTAAAATAGATTATGCAGTGAAAGTGCAATGAAACACTATTGTGGAATGGTGTTGTCACAAGGTAATTGCGAAAACGATGAACTAAAGAGTGTGAGAATGAAATGACACCACAGAACACTACAAATCAACCTTGTAAATGATTATGAAACGAAAATGAACTCAATTGAAACCTTATAATGCAAAATCATCAATTAACTAACCTGGGTTAATAGAAACAACAGAAAAAAAAAACTGTAAAACCTGTCAAGTGTTTGATCTTTGGATTTTACTTAAAAACTTGAAATTAAAGGATGGAATAGGTTCTAATCTACCTAAAGTCACTTACTAACAAAAATCATATGAAAAACAATGGATTAAACGATTCAAATTGAAGAAAATTCAATAACCTATATGAACTTTGGTTCAAGAAATTAGAACTCTATGTTGATTTCTCAATAGCCAACATTGATCCTTAATCAGTGGCATTTTGTGGTCTTTTGGACACAATGAGTTAATGACATGGATCCATAACCATAACTCATTAGGATATGAGAGAAGAATTGAATCAAACACATGTTTCCAAGAAGTTGAACTAAAGAATTATGAACAACAAAGAAAAGAGATTAAACGAGCAAGAATCTGTAGTAGCAAATTGAATAAAATTAATCGGTAAAACTTGAAAAGAAAACATGTATTAAACTGAAAATACCTAAAGGAAGTCACAATTCTTGAAGAACTTGAACCTATCTCAATTAGATTCTTGAACTCTACGCCCAAAAAATAAATGAGAGAAGAAAATGGAGAGAAAAAAAAAGAGTGCTTTCTGTGTATTGGAAATGTGTAATGTGGTCCATAAGTTTATGGTTTTTTTTCCTCATATGCAATGATTCAATCTCCTTATATTCATTAAATAGTTCTAGTTAATTCCTATAACTTATAAAAACTAAGAAAAACTCTCTAAACTAACTAGACTAACTAAGGTGGTTGACTAGTCATGTGTAACAATGGATGATAAATTGAGTCATCTTCCAACCCTTCTGCTGCTTACTCCAATTCAGCACAAGTCTCTTTTAATGTCCTAGAGTCTTCCAAAACCTGTACCAAGTTTAGAGTTGATTTGCAAAAAGTGAATATGAAAGTCAACTCTACAGATTTTTAGCCAAAGATTGAACAACTAGGTTGCTTTGCTGCTGTTTTGCTCTTGCTTTTCTTGCAATCATACTTCCATCAACCTTCATTCACTATCCCTGATCAAATTATTCTACACTAATACAAGCTTCACGAGTTAGCCATATCAACCAAATGGAAAACACCTACACTAAGCTATTTAACAAGTCTAAACTTAACTAAAACTTGAAACAACTTTTACAAACTATCTTTATTTACTTACTATGGCTCTAATTAAGTAAAGCTAATAATTAAAACAATGTATTGATCTAAAGCTAAACTACCAAAGTAGGTAAAGCCTAAATCCTATCAACATTAGATTACTTAGACTTGCTAACCAAAACTAAAGTCCTAAGTGCTATGAGAACTAAAAGACTAAAACTAATAACCACTTATTCAAATATAAACAAATGTACTAAAATTACTCTATTAGCATGAATTATAGAAAAGAAGCGAAATTACTAAAAGGAAAGAATATAACGTAAAATGAACAATTTAACTAGATGAAGCACTAATAATAAATTGGCTAACCGAGTATACATGTATCCAACCCTCTCTCATCTGATTAGAGTGACACTAAATCAGCTGAATTAACTAATGACATACAACCAGCCACAGGTAATTGGGCCTCTTGGTCTAGACCCATCTCGTAAGGGCCTAATAGTAACATAAATAACACGTCACACAAGATAAATTAATTACGTTTTCATTAATTACTACATTAATTGCTTGTTGACGTACTTGACTAATTTTAGCATCATAATGTCTTTTAGAGTACGACCCCAAGTGTTAAGAGGATGAATACCTAGAAAGAGGAGGATGAGTACCTAGTTGGAGGATGAATACGCTAGAAATTAAAGATTGACATGACTTTTGGAGTTTCTACAGAATATGTTTGCTATGTTCTATAATATATATATATATATATATATATATATATATATATATATATATATATAACATTGAAGGATAAATTATTTTTTACTTTTTTATAATTGTGTTAAATGAATAAATAAAGGTAGTGCAATATTTATATAAAAATATATACCAATGCGAGAAACTTATTTTATGGAAAATATATTAATTTTGGAAACCATACTTTTTTTATAGAAATGTTACTTTTAAATAATAAAGGTAACACCATACTTTCATTTTTGGATATATATATATATATATATATATATATATATATATATATATATATATATATATATATATATATATATATATAGAGAGAGGTATTTACAAGATTGTAATATAAATTATTTTTAACATTTTTATAATAATTGTGTTAAATGAGTAAACAAATATAGTGCGATATTTGTAAGGCTCACTAAAAATGTCATATTCCTTCTACCCTAAATTAAAGAGCTGCCCCATGTGAGTTAGGCCTAAGGGTTGGCCCAAAGGGGAAACAGACCCTAAGTTTGCCCTAACCCCCATTCCTCTCACTTTGTTAAAACAAATTTCCTAACTCCTTTGAGCAGTCGTTACCCTCTTCGATAGGGTTCAGTCTTGGAACTCCGTCGCACTTGTTCGAGCCAATTTTGTTCCACCTCGCTAAACCGCTCTAGGAGCTACTGCATTTCTCTGTTCGCACCCAAGAACCTAGTTGTTAGCCTTTTTGCAGATAAGGGAAGCTAGTTTCACCCTTTTGTTGTGTGTATTCAATTTATGCTACTGTTTTATCGTTATAATATGCTTGGTGTGCTAATACGAATGTGTGAACGACATTATTGAACCATGTGTGGGCTGTTGTGTGTTTGTACATGCGAGAACAGTGGTGAACTCTGATTTTCTCGCCCAAGCGAGCATGTCTTGCCTAAGCGAGATCAACAGAGGCTCGCCCAAGCTGCTTCAGCTCAAGCGACCCACGTCCTTTCTGAGCAAGCGAGCGTCTCGCCCAAGCGAGAGGAGTCTCGCCTGAGCGAGAGCCTTTCGCTTGAGCGAGACCCTTCAGCCTGAGCGAGGAGCTGGGCGAGGTAGTGTGGTGCTTGGTTGTTTATTGGTCTTGGATGATTGGCACTTGCTTGGGTATGATTGTTATGATGAAAAATATGTAATGAACTGCTATGTATGAGTGATATGATTCATGGATGGTGAATGATGGGTATGGTATAAACTTGACATGTAAACTAAATGAGATGGTTGGTGTTAAAGTGGCATGGTATTGACATGAGCTGAAATCCCATAACCATGGTTTGAGAGAAATGGATGGGTATGGAACCACTGGGAAAGAAATGAAAAAGGTGAATTATCAAGAGATGGCACGTGATGTATATGTATATGTGTAATAAATATTTATGGATTGGTCTGGTATGCTTGGTCTGTGTCAATGCATAATTCCTTGGAAATCTCTAGGTGGGATTTCAGGGTCGTGCTTTAATGGTCGGGACGTAATTCCATGGCCCCTGTTAGTGCGTGTCCATGGTGGTTCCCCATCTACATAACTTGGTAAGGATTCAAGGTAAGGATTGTATCTTGACACTCTAAGGAGACAGTTAGTCTCACTTAGAGCGGACTGACTCTTGTGGTGAGAGTAGCAGGAGGCCTGAAACTCATTAAGGGCTAACCTTGTGTATGAGGGAATTGATTCATTGTAACACTTGTAACACATAGCTCGGGGGTGAGCAGTGGTATCCACCACAAGTGCAAGCATTCGCTGAATCCGACCAGGTTATATGTATCCGGATGAGTCGAGTCGAGTCTTAGTGTATTGATTTGGAAGGTCATAACATGCTTGGGTGATGTATGTGATGTATGTATATTGGACTGCGAAAGTATATCTGGTTGCATTGATGAAATCTTTATGGCTCTAGCTTATCATGTTTGCTTGTTTGATTGCTCTGTATGTTGTTCTTCTACTTTTGCGATGATCATCAACTTGTTGATGTGAGCAGATGCGAGAAGCACTCGAGGTCAACCGGAAAGAGATGATTCCGCTGCATAGTTCGTTTGGGTTGGACATCGCGTTTTGTTTGGGCTTTTTGTTAGGGCTATGGCCCATGTATGGCTTTACTCTTTAATAATCTATCTTCTTCTGTTAGACTTTTTAACTGGTTTACTTTTAGTATCGTGGTATGCCTAGGATTGTAGGAATTGTGTTTAAACTATTAGACTTTTTAACTGGTTTACTTTCATTTTCGGATTGCTGGTAATGAAAAAAAAAACTAATCCCACATGTCTTGTAGAAGGTGAATTTAAAGTTGTTTATATTTAGTAATAGATTTGTTTAAACGGTACTTTATCTCAATTTTGTAAGAAAGAAAAAGAATTAGGTTTGATTTTTTACAAAATTTGGAACTTATTCTTTGTTATTCATTAAAATTTATAAAAAATAAAAAATCATTTATGAATTTTATTTCTTATTTAATAAATTTAATTTATAGTTTTTATATTTTAATAATATTTATCAACAATGACCAGAGTATTAGGAAAAATGTGCTAGAAAGTTTGATGTTAAGGGTTCTTATTTTTTTCAATACCTCTAATAATTAGGAGGAGTCTAATAGTTTTCTTCTGCACAAAATGAGCACGAGTTGGGACAAAGAGTGAAGCATGAAGAAGGTCACAACAATTTTTTCAATCTTTTTGATCGCGCTACTTTGTTTGCACGAACTCGTCCACGTATCTTCGTCATCATTCTTATACGCACGGCAGGTAATGGTGCATGCCTCTGCACTGGACTCTGAATAAACAAAATGTGCGATGTATAATTTCTTATACGCATTCTTTTATTTGAGATGAGCAAGATATTGTAGAAATTGCGTCAAAACAAATAGGCAAACTACGAAGGATTTCGAGTTTAGGATATGAAAATTGGAATAGTGAGTTTTTAGGGTTCAAGTTCATTGTGTTGAGCTACGAAGGATTTCGAGGTCACAAATAGTTCAAGTGCTAGATTATAAGTTTTTTGGTTGATTTAATTATAATCTTTATGTTTAGCATATATTTCATCTGAACCATGATTAGGAAGTTAATTCTCGTTTTCCTATATCTTTTGCTCCAGGTCTATGAGGAATCTTCTGGTGAAAGGTATTTGAATGGATTCGCAATTTATTTATTGTTAATTAACTCCATCAGCCAAATATGTCGATGGTTTACTTTACTTTGATGTTTAGCTTTTGTTCCTAACTGATACAGTTTCCTTCCTAGCTACTGATAAATATATTGAACTCATTCTTCTTTATAGTTTAGCTTGTCTCTCATGATTCAGTCGTGCGTGACTCATGTATTTTCAATGTAGGAAACTTGAACAGGAACAGGGACAAGAACATGTTCAAGAATTGCATTGCTCCAGGGAGAGAAGTAGGGCAGCTCGGAAAGTGATAGAGGAGGTATGAAAATTCCTTTGGCAATCATTATGAATCTGCAACATTGCAGTGTTCACTGTTAAGTTATCTAAATTTCTAATCAGATCCATGAATATTGTTAAAAACATGTTAATAAGAATTTTGGAAACACGTAGTTTCAATGTCTCAGGTAAACATAATAATTACGAAAATCTTACTTTTGTATTTATTGACTCATTAATATCAAATCCCTAGTTTAAACAGATTTTCAGGACACGCTTCTCTTTTTCTCTCTGAACGGATATGTTCCTTGTATGCTTTTGTAGTATTTGATGCCATTTGTGGAACGAGAAAACTACCGGCTTTCAACTAAATGCACACTTCACCCTGAAAATGATATATTTAGCGATCAGGAAGAGCATAAAATTTTCATAGATAGACATGAATGGCAGTGTGGATATTGTAAGAAAAGCTTTCGGGAAGAGAAATTTCTTGATCAGCATTTTGATAAAAGACACTACAATCTTCTGAATGTGGTATGTCAATTTCATTCCTTTATCATTGTCCTTGGAAGATACATAATGTGCAGTGCCAGCTTTTCATCTTTTAATTTTATCAAATTATTTGATGAGTTTGAAATTCATAATTATCTCAGTCATACTCACCCTTTTTTTGCACTGAGAAGTTATATACTTGTGAGTATTTGGCTTTGTTGTGATCTGAATATTTACTTTAATGTGTCCTTTCTGTTGTCTTTCATTCCTTGTTCCTTTTAAATTGTAACTTTTTGTTATTTCTCAATACCTGATGAGGTCAATAACCAAGATATACTAAAATAGTTATACCATAATACATGAAGTTATCTGATTTGTTAACTCAGTTTGTCCCCCTTATTATGGATGACCGCAATTCCTTGTTCCTTTTAAATTGTAACTTTTTGTTATTTCTCAATACCTGATGAGTTCAATAACCAAGATATACTAATATAGTTATACCATAATACATGAAGTTATCTGATTTGTTAACTCAGTTTGTCCCCCTTATTATGGATGACCGCAAGGGACCACTCACCCTTCCTCCCTCAACTCCTGAGCAAGTTTCCTTAAATTGATGTAATTCAATGTTTTTCCTTGTGAATAAGTTAATTTATTTGATGGCTACCACGAGGAGATAAACAATTTTGTAGTCTGAGTATTTCTTACTGTGTGATCAGTTAAGTCATTTAAATATTGGATGTGGAACCAGTGGAAACAAATTTGGGCCTTTTATGGTAGTTTCAAAAGAGTGTTTGAATCTTACATCAATTTTACTAGCAGTTCTTTTTTATGCTTTATTATTTATCAGAAAATGCTGTTTCTATTGGTGGGCTATTTAATGCAGAGTCATGGTAAATGCTTGGCTGATTTATGTGGTGCGATGCATTGTGATGCTGTGATGAATTTCAGATCCCCCAGAAGCAAGTGTAATCTGGCAGCTGCTGCAAGAAATCGTCATCTATGTGAGGTTGCTTTCATTTTGTTTTGTTTCTTTCACTGTTCATTGTATTATCAACTATTCACCTAATCCATATGCACTCTTTACTCAGAGTCTTGCTGACAATTGTTTTCCTACAAGTGATGGTCCAGCAGCAGGACGCCTTCATGGTATACTTTAATTTATTTTTTCAGTTTTCTCCGTATTGTTCGATTACGATGTTTCTTGTCACTTTCCCACACGTAATTTAATTATGTTGTGGTCTTTGTTAATTTATTTCTTACCCAATTTCCTGATATACTGGTAGAATTGTTTCTGCACCAATTTTGTGATGCTCACACTTGCTCAGGGAAACATAAACCCTTCTCTCGAGGAGGCAAGGTAAAGCCTGATTCATTGGGATATTCAATACGCCTTTAATTAGAAATCTGTCATTGCTAACTCTATTGGTATATGGAAATCTATACTCCCACTCAAAGATGATCTATGTTGTGATGTTTTTTGCCTAATTGGCAAAGTCTCTCTGTAAATTGAAAAAGCCTTATTGACATTAGGTTAATGCTTTTACATTTTTGTGTGGCTCAAATTAGATTCTAATGTCAAAACTTGTAGTCACAGAGTATCTTTCCCTTTCTACTGAAAGGTTTTAAAACTTTTAAGCGTTAGATTTTTGTCTTTTCAATTCATTATGCCATAATTTCTTAAGACTTACACATTATAACTGATTTATTGTTACAGTTAATTCTTGTCAATAAAGCTGTTATTTGTCAATCCTGATATTTTTCCACTGCAGGATCAAAGTAGTTTCTTCCGTCTGGCTGCTGGAGCATTGATCTTGGTGCTACTTCCTGTGTTCTATCTTTTTCTTTATTTGATACAAAGGTACTATTTCTATTTTGCAAATGTGATTTAACCTATAATGGGTCCAAAATTTCTGAACACTATTTTGGAAATTGTAGTGATGTGAAGAATCGAACCCAAGAGCTTCGTCGCATTTCAAAAGCTGGATGGAAAACAAAACCATCATGATTGGTAATTATTTATATCTTTTAGATGGGCATGTCTGGGTAATTGAGTGGCGGAATGGGATGCAATGACAACAAAATTGCCATTGATTGTTAGTGGAATATGTGGGTCATCTTGAGATGAATACGTTTTTGAGACAGAATAGTTTTGTTTGTCGTTGCCATTAATTTGCAGCGCATACATATTCCTCATATTCATGTCTCCAACTATTTTGCAATGCCGATTTCAGTCACAAATATTAATCCATATGTAGTTGTGTGTCTAATGTAGTTTGTGACAGAAGACATCAATTTAAAAATGTATCTAATTTTATTTTTTTCTAATAGTATGATGTTAATGTTGTTTGTTTATATTTTGGTCTTAAGAAGTGATTTACTTGAGGGCTAACAAAAGGGGTAAATTTGAGGTGTGATAAATCTTTAATATTGAGCACAGTTACGTAAAACTCGTGACTAAATTAGTGTATATATTTGCAAGTCATATAAAGTTGCTAGAAAAATTGTTGTTTCATGATTTTAGCATTTGGCTGATGTATTTGTGCGTGTTAGTAAAGTTTCATGGTAAAAGATTCTTGAAATTTCTTTTTTCAGTCTCGACTGTAGGGCCTGTACGAGAGACTAATTGGGATGAATTGGAGAGTCTGTTATTTGTTTGGATTGGAGCACAAGTAAACAAGATATGGAAGCCATTTAAACCGCTAATGGTGCCTTGTACTCAGTTCAACACTGTTATCTTCATGTTATAAATTGAAGACGAGCTTATTGGTTAGTGCTCATTTGAATGCTCAGCAGCGCATTTAGACGTTCCATGCTATGTTGATAGAATATAGCCGCTGATTTGTGTGCATTTAAATGTGGTCCAACGGGCGTTTAAATGTACTCAGTTCACTTAGATTGGTATAAAACAATGTTACCAACTTTGTAGACTTTTGACAAACCAAAGGTACTATGTAACACACGAAACAGTTGCTATTCCCTACTTCGGGAGTTCATTCAGGTTTGTGCATATCAAACTTGAAAAAAATCAAGGGCCAATCTCAGGAATTGCTAATGGATATCACTTCTTTATCGTCTCATGTATTAATTTTTTATTTGTTTTAAATGTATTTCTAAATTCCTAGGTTGGGGAAAGCGGAATGATTGATTCCTCTTATTTAGTTATACCGTAAGGATCCTACAATCTCTCGTGCTTTTGATTTGTTTCATGTTAATTCTATTTTTTTTCTTTTTTCTTTTTGTATATCATTCAATTGTGACGGGATTTTGTTCTGTTCATAATGCTATTATTGGACTAGCCTTAGAATTGGAATTGGGTTCAATCTCTTAATTGGAAACTTGGTTATTGAGTTGAATAGTAAGACATTTTACCATAGTTGTTGATGTCCCAATAATACAGCTTAATTGTGAGATCTCATTGAATTCTCATGGCTTATATTAGTTGAGAACATTTGAAAAATTATAGTTTTGGTTAAAGCAAAGGAGTTAAATGTGGAGGAATTGATTTAGTCCAAAGCAGCAGATTTTATCTTTCATTCGCTGGTAATTACTTGGATTAAGAGGGTAAGGTAAATAGTTTTAGACGTGAATATGGAGAAATCTAACCCTAGCCAATTTTAATCATTTGTCAATCCATTTACGATCAATGTGATTTCAATTATGTATCCTTTTAACCAACTGTCGATTCAAATAAAAACCCCGAAGGAATGATACTTTATATTTTTATTTTAGCTATTATTACTGATTTTGTATCTTAATTTTTTTTTGGTTTAGTTCAATTTGGTCTCCATATTTTTTATTAGTTTAATTTGTATCTTAATTCAGTACTTCAATTATTTAAAAGGGTTGAATTTGGTCTTCTCCGTTAGAGTTAACACTGTGTACTCCGTACAAGACACGTGTCAAGCCGTGAATTTTTTTACTTTTTTTAATTTTTTTTCTAAATATTTCTAATCTACCATGTGTCATGTTACTATCGTGCCACATGGCAGTTTACCGTCATGACACGTGGTAGTGGTAAAACTTATTTTTAATTTAGTCCTCTATTTTAAATTTTTGGTTCAATTTTTGGTTCAATTTATTCAATTTTGTTCTTTTCAATTTGAGACCAAATTAGTAAATAAACTTAATTATAACTTATATATCCATGTTACAATAATTTTTTTTAATATATACATCAAATCAGTTCACCTAAATATTCAAATTATTTTATTTTTTACATTTCTATCTTTATAATTTTTTACACTTGAAATTTTTTTATACTTGTAAAAAATAAAATAATTTGAATATTTAGGTACAGTGATTTGATGTATAAATTCAAAACAATAATTTTAATATGAATATATAAGTTATAATTAAACTTATTTACTAATTTGGTCTCAAATTTTAAAGGACAAAATTGGATCATTTTAAAGAATTGGGATACTAAATTGAACAATTTTTTTTTATAGAGAACTAAATTGAAAACAAATATTACCACTGCCACGTGTCATGACTGTAAATTGTCATGTGGTACGACAGTAACCTGACCGTGGCAGATTATAAATTTTTAGAAAAAAAAAAATTTAAAAAATTAAAATTATAAAATTTCATGACTTGACACGTGTCCTGTATGGACACAGTGTTAACTCCAACTTAATGGAAAAGACCAAATTGAACCTTTTTAAATAATTGGAATACTAAATTGAACCAACCAAAAATATGAATACCAAATTGAACTAAACCAAAAAATTAGGAGATCAAATTAGTAATTATATATTTATTTTATACTTAAACACAAATATTTAAAAGATTTAAAATTCGATACACTTTAGGTAATGTTTTTATCTTATTGTTTTAAATTTATATGATACTGTATTTCATAGAATTCGGAATTAAGATTATTCTAAAAAAAATTACTATATTTTTGTGAATTTTTATTCATATAGAAATTATTAAGACAATGCAAAAAAAAAATATCAAGTAACTTCAATTTATCAAAAAATAAACATTTTCTATAAAACAAACACATGATGAGAAACACTTTGACATATATGTTAATAAAATTTTCCCTTGATTGTTGAGCATAAAGAGAGAATTCAACATATTTTTGGATTAAGAAAATAAAGGCATGAATTTAAAATGATAATGCTGAAAATAAATGAGTGATTTAGAAATTAAAAGAATATTACTTTTCAAAAATTTTAAGCTGAGCAATAAAAAATGTTGTACTGGATAAGACTGAGATCATCCCAACCTACAATGAAGGTCATGATGCGGTGCACAGACATGGATCATACTCGATTAGGTTAAACAATATCATCACTTGCCCTAAGAGTAGTAATACATCAATACAATGTTATGAAACGAAATTTATTGCAGTATCTACACATTCCTAAAATAGGGACACATTCTTAAAATAAAGATACCAATTGTAGGTTAGGCCCATTCAAGTAATAACCCAAGTGATAAGGTATATAAAGGGGTCAATTACCAAGTAAAGATTTACTTTTACATACACATACTCCATATCTTAAATCATTTACTGACTTGAACATCAAAGTCTTTACACATATCCCACCTTAAGTCGAACTCAAGAGCAAGAAAGGAGCATCACAAACAACAATCCAAGAGTGGATAGGGTCTAGTGGAACATCTTAGTCATATACAAGAAAATTTGGTGCACATTGTGGGCCTGAGGTGTACTTAGAAGATCCTATGGTATCTATAAGGAATATGGTGAATAAGGATAAGTAACTGGCAGGAGGAGAACATAACAATATTGACGAGAACATTGCACTGTTGTGAGAACTAGAACGACAGTTGGCCGAGGTTAAGAGGAACAATGAAGAATAAGTCAATGCGCTAAGAGATGAAAACCAAATGATGCGATAACAATTCAAACAAACATTTCATAACAATGGCAGAACAAATAATTGGTGAGGAGGAGAGTACTCAAAAGGGAAGGGTCACAAACAAATACGACTAATCAGACCTCAACAGGTTCAGAAGGATCTCAATATCATCCTTTTTGAGGATGGGGTAATGAAGGTTGAGCTTCCTCTAGGATGGAAAGGTCTTACTCTAGACCGATATGATGGTAGTATAGACCTTGATAAACATGTGGATGTTTTTATGACACAAGTTGGGTTGTACATATCTGGGACGATGCTATCTTTTGTTGTGTTTATCCGACTTCTTTAAAGGGGGCAACTTTTGTTGGTATAAAGTGGCTCTAGAAAGGTAGGCAGGGGGGATGAATCGAGCCCATACAAATTTTCAAATTGTTTTTTGTAAGCTTAATATAATCAAATTAAACTAAAGGGTAAGATATATAATAATTCACACAAGAACTTATATTGGTTCGCCTCCACTTAAGGCTATGTCCAGTCTCTTAAGCAACCTGCTTAATAAGTTCACTATCAACACCTTTACTAGCATGAGTAGCAACCTCTCCATATTACAATGAGTTTAACCTCTCTAGGTATCACGAGTCACTCCTCTTCAGGTAGGAGTTTAACATCTCCAAATATCACGAGTACAAACCTCTCCAGGTTACAATGAGTACCAATCTCTCTAGGTATCAAGCTTTAATACCCCTTGAGATCGAGAACTCACACTTACTATCAAAATGATCTCTCATGCAAGTGAGTTACAATGACTCTCATAGGATTCACTTCATATAGTGAAGGATTTACAATGGTTACTCTTAACTCCAATATAACTCTCTATAAGATATATATGACAATGTATATGGTCACTATATTCTCACTTTTCTTTTCTCTTTTGATATGACGGTGTTTCACTGTGTTTCTCTAGTATTATTATTATTATTATTATTATTCTTCATCTTGGTCTTGGTATATTTATTTGTGTTGAACAACTTGACCGTTAATGTATAATTGATTTTGTATTTCTTTATGTCTTCATTCTTCACTTGGAAGTTTTGGATATTGCTTTGTGTTGAAAAATAAAAACTCATGCACACTAGAAGAATATTCAACGTAATTCATTGTGGTGTTTTCATTGATAGAGAATGGGCTATTATATAGCCGCGTACAAACCAAACTAAATCTTAAATATTCCAGCTAACTAAAATAAAAACTAACTTAAATCTAATTCACCAAATATAAACTACCCTATCACTTTGCTAAATAAAAACAACTTCGTAATTTAAGATTATCTAACAAAACTCCCCCATAAGCTTTAAAATTTTCCTTCTCTCATCTCGAACAATTTCCTGAACTCCTGAAATGATGTTGCAGCTCCATAGCTGACTTGCTATTCTCTTTGACTGACTTGATCTCCTCTTTGACCGACTAAATTTTATCTTTTACCGACTTCTTCTTAACCTTGGTTGACTTACCCTTTGTTGGGTTCTTTACTGTCTTTATGGCCAACTTGTCATTAATCGGGTTCCTCTGAATAGGCCAAACTCTCTTTAAGAGATCGGACAATTCCCATGCCTTCTTCACACCAAACTTATCATCCATTTCAAGTTGCCACTTCTCATCTTGCACCTCTAGTACAACTCTCATATCCTTCTCGGCACGTAACTTCTCTTGTAAACTTAACACTTGTTATTCAAGATCCGAGCTATCCATAATCAACGTTGAGCTATTCGAGCTAGCTAGACGCTCTGCCGATCTACCTAGGCTACCTACTAAGTTTTTCGAGGTGATCACTTGCTCCCCCGAACGATTAGGGCATTCCACTTACTCCACCGACTTAATCAAGCCATTATGACTTCCCACCGACATAACTAAGCTGGCCTCATGCTCCACCGAGCTCTCCAAGTCCCTTTTTGGGCTGTTTGAGATTTCCACACTCTCTGCCAAGATTTTCGAGCTATCCTCACATCTTGATGACATTTCCATGCTATTGGACTGATTTATGACACTTAACCTTCTTGCTGACTTCTCCACTTGTTTGTGCTCGTCCCCCGAGCTACATCCAATCATCAACAACATTATTTCTTCTTCAGCTTCTTCGATAAGATTGGTTATCTCTTCTCTTTCATTTTCAGATCGCATTACTTTAATTTGCTTATTGGTCTCTTTTTCACCACACCGTTCTGAAGGATCCGGCGTCGCCTTCACTGTCCATATGTTTCAAACACCTTTTCTACAAGATGTTCAACTCCAATTTGTACATCCAATTTTTCTTCATTTCTACCCTGGCTACTAGCCAATAGTGCTTGTCCTTCAAGTACAATACCCGATCCTTTAACAGAATCGCGTTTCCTTTTTCCATTATCTAACCTATGCTTAAAATATTAATCTTTATCTTGGCAACATAGTAGACATCCCTGATTTCTATAGCCCATTCATCCTTCTGCATGTGCTGAATTTTCCCATGTCCTTTTACTGTCATCTTAGAATCACCTCCACATGACTCTAATTTGGCCTCCATCTTGGTGAGTTCCTTGAAAAAACTCTCATATCCACACATGTGATTGCTCGCTCCAGTGTCCAGATACTAGACCGAGTTGTTTAAAAAGGTTGGACTAAGCTTGTCTCCTGATTCCTTTTCCTCCACACAACTCGATTGCAACTTCGACATTCGATTTACTACTTCTGAGTTTAGCATCTGAGTTTTGCATCATCATTAAAATTCCTCTCCTCCTCCTCGTCTTCCACTATGAGAAAAATTTTCTCCTTTTCTTCAACTCGACAAAACTTGGCTATATGACCAGCCTTGCCATAGTTGTAGCAGCTTGCCCTGCATTCTCTTGTGTAGTGGTCGTGCTTGCCACACCTAAAGCATTCCACTTCTCCACAACCTGACTTGTTGGCATTGGCTCTCCATTCCTGTTGAGTTAGTTGGCCACCTTCTTTACTTGAGTTATGTACTCGGTTACCTACTCTCTGTCCTCCATCTTTAGGTCTTCAAACTCTCCTCTGAGAGCTTGTAGCTGGACTTGTCTGACGCGGTCGTTCCCTCTATATTGCAACCTCCATAATATCCCATGCTTCTTTTGAAGATGCAACATTTGCAATCTTCTCGAATCCTAACTCATCCACCATATTGTACAAGAAGTACAAGGCTGATTTATCTTTCACTCGTGTCTTTTTTAATGCGGTAATCTAGGCCACTGCTTGATTTGCGTCCTCCGCGGGTTCTTGGTACCCACTTTCCACTATATCCCATATGTCTTGGGATCTCAAAAGGGTCTTCATTAAACACCAATTATCCTAATTGGTTTTCTTTGAAATTTGTGGCACATTCAGACCATTAACAACTTTTGCCATCTCTCATTTTTTTCCCAAAGCACACACTTTTTTTCCTTGCATTGTTTCTCTCTCTCTCTCTCTCTCTCTCTCTCTCTCTCTTTCACTCGGTACTTAGAGCATAAAGCTTTGATACCACTTTGTTGAAAAATAAAAACTCACGCACATTAGAAGAATATTCAACATAACTCATTATGGTGTTTTCATTGATAGAGAATTGGCTATTATATAGCCGCGTACAAACCAAACTAAATTTTAAATATTCCAACTAACTAAAATAGAAACTATCTTAAATCTAATTCACCAAATATAAACCATCCTATCACTTTGCTAAATAAAAACAACTCCGTAATCTAAGAGTATCTAACACTTTGTGCATATAGTGCTTAGTGTGAAATATCTCTTATTTCCTTTCTTGTAATTCTTCAATTTGAAATTTATCATTCTTTAAATGATATTGCCGTTGTAACTTTGTTCTTATTCTTGAATAATGTTCGACAATCTTTTATATTGTAAAGTATATCTCTTGCTCGTGATTAGTTCAAAATAATATGACAATATTCTAAACATTCAATCAAAGAGCATCCAAAATGTTTCCTTCTTTGGATTAATCAATCAACATTGATGTTCTTTGAATATTTCTTTGTGCATATCTGTATATATCTCTGATATGTCTTCAATCAAAAGATCTTCGATAAAAGTTGAGTTTGGCTGCACAATCTTCTTAACTTGATCATCTTGATGATTACCTTATTGATTTCCATAAGCTAATTCTACATTCAAATTTCATTGATCAATTCACGATTTTTCTCTATATCACTTTGTGATTTGATATTTTTCTTTTGCACTATCTGGACTTGATTCCTCTAATGCTTATCATTGCTTAACTCGTCTAGTCACTCTTTCTTTGGAGTCTTCTAATGAAAGCACTCATCTGATAGGTGTATTCAACATTGAACTTATTGAGTTGACTTTGATTCGTCTAATAACTTTACTTTGACTCGTTTGACATCTTGAATTGACTTGTCTAACACTTGTATGAGTTTAATACCTTGTCTCATTATGTTGACTCGTTTGATCAATGATTGACTCTAGCTGAGTCTGCATTGTAGAATGCATTTGATGACCCTTGTCGTCTGATGCTTGTTCTGACTCATCTACTTTTTTTTGTAGAAGTTCACTGCTTTGCCACTTTTAAGTTGTCTCGTCAGGTCAACATTATTACACTTTACTCATCTAGTGGTCTTTCTTGTCTTCAATCATTCTTTATTTTCTTCCTTGGATTTCTTCTTCAATCTTCATGCTTTAATTCATATTTTACTATTGTAATATAAAGACGTGTAATTTGATAAGATCTTCAATATAATCTTCATATCTTCTCGTTTGGAATTTAGCTCTTTTGGCATATGCCGTGCATGATTTTTCTTCTTTTGATTTCTTTATCGTTGTTGCTTTTTACTTGAATCTTCTTCAAATAATCTTCTTTGTAATTAGGGATGACAAAAAAACCCATGCTCGAGGGTATCCGCGGATAAATTCCGCAACAAATAATTGATACTCGTGGGTATATTTTACCCGCGGATAACGGGTAGCAGATTTTTTAATACCTGTTTATAAACGGGCCGAGTGCGGGTATCAGACTACCCATTCCCATGGGTACCCTTTACCCTTTGAAAAAAATGAATTTACAATTTTATCCCTATTTTAAGTTGCTTTGTATTTATTTCTCCTTCTTTTTTGTCTCTACGCGTCTTGATGTTGTGGCTGCAGTACAAACCCAAGTGAGACTATGATTAGGTTGGGAGTTGGTTGTAGAGAAGGGTGAGTGAAGAATTTTCTATTTCCATCCACGCTGCAGTACAAACCCTAAGTGAATGAGACTACGATTAGGTTGGGAGTTGGTTGTAGAAGAAGGTGAACAAGTTTCTATTTATATCCACGTCTCAAGTTTCTTTCCCCTTTTCTCAATTTTCTTGATCCCTTTTTCTAGGTTAGACTTGTTTTTGTGAAGTTGCATAATCGTTGAATGTTGTAGGGATTTTTACTTTATATAAGTTGTATCTTTCTATGGAATGTTGCATATGCATAACGATGTTTATGGAATCCATGTCTTTATCTATGGAATTCAAGAGACTCTTCAATGCACACTAATGTTGTATCTGCATAATGATGTTTGTGGGAATGTTGGTCTTCATCTATGAAATTGAAAAGACTTTGTAATGCATACTGCAAGATTCCCTTAAGGTTTCATGTTTCAAATCTAACAAAAATGCATCCATGTTTCTTTCATTTCAGAGAGAGAGAGAGGGAGAGAGAGAGAAAGAGAAAATGTTTGCTCAAGATACATATTCTCCTATGGATGATGGGCAACAAGGACCATCTGTAGAGCCTAATGTAGTCGATTCAAATCACAATGATTTTCTTGTAGATTCAATTCCAAGAGAAATAGAAAGTTCATCTTTAACGGTTAACTTAAAAAGATTAGCTTCAGATGTTTGGAATCACTTTAAAAGACAAAAGGTAGATGGAAGACGGAAAGCGATATGTAATTATTGTTCCAAAATTTTGTTGGGTGATGCAAGGCAAGGTACATCACATTTGTGAAACCGTTTCAAGAACTGCAAGCTTCGAACAACCCGAGACATCAAACAAGCATTTCTAAAAACTTATAAAGAAGGTAGTGAAATTGTAGTTGTTGGAAATTATGTGTTTAATCAATAAACATCAGGAGATGCATTGCGTAAGATGATTATTCTACATGAGTAGCAAATGTTAATGGTTGATCACATAGGGTTTAAAGAATTATGTGCTGTTGTACAACCTCTATTCAAGGTGGTTTCTCGCAACACTATAAAAAATGATATTATCAAGGATTAAAATGAAGAAAAAGAGAAAATAAAGTTGATGTTGTCAAGGATCCAAAGTCGAGTTGCAATTACAACTGATATGTGGACTACTACTAATCAAAATAGAGGCTACATGACTATAACAACTCACTTTATTGATGATTTATGGAGGTTACAAAGTCGACTTAAGAGGTAATAACACTATACTACTATTTTTATATTAACTTTGTTCTATGTAGTTAAAATTTATCTTTCAAATTAGGTTCATGTGTGTGCCTGCTCCTCATATTAGTCAAATTCTTGCTGAAGTGTTGCTTCAATGTTTAATGGATTAGAATATAGATAGAAAAGTTTCGACTTTGATGGTTGATAATTGCACTACAAATGATGCCATGATTGAGCGCATTTTAGATAAGATTTCAACCAGGTCTTTTATTTTAGGTGGCCAATTGTTTCACATGCGGTGTTGTGCACATATATTGAATTTAATTGTGAAGGATGGTTTGTCCATAATTTGTAATGTCATTGAAAAGATTAGAGAAAGTGTTAATTATTGGACAAAGACACCTAAAAGAGAGGAGACATTTATAGGGACATGTGCTCAATTGAGTATTTCATTTAGTAGAAAATATAGTTCTTGATTGCAAAATTAGGTGGAATTCTACATTTTTCTTCAAGTAGCCATAAAATACAAAGATGTATTTGATAGTGTTACGAAGGTATTCCATTTATGATGTCACACTCTTGTTCTCTAGTACTTCATATCCAACTACTAATATTTTCTTTCCAAAGGTATGTCAAATTAAGTTGGCTTTGATGGAATGGCTTGACTCTCCCATGTCTATTATTCAACAAATGGCCACATCTATGGTTTTAAAATTTGATAAATATTGGGGTTTCATCAATGGGGTGATGGCTATATGTATTGTGTTAGATCCCATGTATAAAATTGATTTGTTGGATTATTTTTTCCCCAAATTATATGGAGAGAAATTTGATTGTGAAATTGAAAAGGTAAAGATTATTTTTAAGGACTTGGTAAAAGAGTATGAAATGGGCATGAAAGGTAAGAAGTTAGTTTCTTCATGTCAAAATCCAAACATAAATGTAGGCCAAAGTGTGGATGGAAGAAAAGATGCTTGGAGGAGAGATTTTGCATAAAACATCATATTGCAAAGAAAAGTGAACCATCAAATTATAAGTTAGAACTTGATTATTACTTGAAGGAACCAACACTACCTGATTTAGATGAAGAATTTGATATCTTAGTTTGGTGGAAGGGTAATGGGTTAAAGTATCCAATCTTGCAAATGATTGCAAGAGATTTTCTAGCCATTCCTATCTCAACCGTTGCTTTTGAGTCTTATTTTAGTACTGGTGGTCGATTTCTCACTCCACATCATAGTAGATTACACCCAGACACTTTAGAGGCATTGATGTATGTTCAAGATTGGTTGTGGACTGACATAAAAGGTAATTAAATTAACACCATCAAATTATATATATATATATATATATATATATATATATATATATATATATATATATATATATATATATATATATATATATATATATTCATTAAAATTAATTGTTACAATGAATTTATTTTCCTTTTAAGGTTCATCCAAATTGAAAGTGGACAAGATGAAGCTTAATACAATACTAGAGGAGATAATTGATGATGATGTTAGTAGTTATTTTTTAATATTTTATTATAATTTTACTAACAGTGTCACTCTGTCATTTATTAATATTTTATAAGATTTGTTTTATAAAGTACTTATATTTTGATTTGAATGTATGTTTTAAGCACTATTAATTTGGATTTATGATTAATTTTATTTAGTTGTATATTGACTTCTATTTGGATGAATGTTTTAGTTTTATTAATCCGCGGGTTTTTTTTTATGCAGGTATCCAACGAGTAAACAGGGTGGGTGTGGGTTGATTTTTTTCCATGCGGGTCATGTTGGCAAAAGCAATACAAGTCTAAATGCTGAAGCAAGATTTTGATGATGATAAAAGAAGCCTGAAAGCTATCTGGAAGTCAATATGAAGAACATGTGTTGTTGTGTTTAAAGCTATCTTGTAAAGTGTAATTAGAATAGTTAGAATCAATATTGCACAAGAAGATTCTGGTATATCTCAAAAAATCAAAGTGATAATCGATTATCCTGAACTGAAACAATTTTTTCAAGAAACACTGGAATAATCGATTATCACCTCTGATAATCGATTATCTATTCAAAAATTTGTTTTCCATAGAACACACTGGAATAATCGATTATCACTAGTGATAATCGATTATCCTGGTCAGTTGGGCGCGACTATTCAACTTTTTTACCTAATTTTTGGAACTCCTATTTAAGGAACATAAGAGTTACTTCTCACTTACCTTTTTGAGAAGTTAGAGTGCTAGTGATGTGACTGCAAGAGAGTTCTCTGAGTGTTCTCAAAAGAAGCTTTGAAAAACCTAGTGTGGGTAGAGCGATAACTTTTCCTGAGAGGTGTTCTAGGAGATTGAGTGCTGCTGTTGCTAGGAAAGCTAAGGTCAAGGTTC